>Ga0265299_10002134_pt1 | contig 20808 bp, 10 predicted proteins | sample AusTroGonzalo_MG_4_FD_193485 | JGI IMG/M metagenome (GOLD analysis project Ga0265299, IMG submission 193485) | Bovine rumen microbial communities from tropical cattle in Woodstock, Queensland, Australia - Gonzalo_02 | ecosystem: Host-associated > Mammals > Digestive system > Stomach > Rumen ... | reverse complement strand
ATACCCCCGCGGAGAGCACCGTCTTGGGGTATTGGTAAAGCATGTTCAGGAGGGTCTTTTCCTCCTCATTGAGCGCGATTTGCGGTAACTTGGCAGTCAAGTCAATGCCGTTTTCCGCGCCCTTGCGCAACATCGAGCGGATACGCGCGTGCGTGTATTGGATGAACGGCGCCGTGTTGCCGTTGAAGTCGATGGACTCGGCAGGGTTGAAGAGCATATTCTTGGCCGGATCCACCTTGAGAATGAAGTACTTAAGCGCCCCCTGACCAATCATCTCGTACAACTTGTCAGCCTCCTCGGGAGTGAACTGGAATTTGCCCAACGCCTCGGTACTCTCCTTGGCCTCTTGGTACATGTCGTCCATCAGGTCGTCGGCATCCACCACCGTGCCCTCGCGGGATTTCATCTTGCCCGACGGCAACTCCACCATACCGTAGGAGAGGTGGAAGATGTAGTCGCCGAACTCTTTCTCCAACTTCTTGGACAACACCAATTTAAGCACGTCGAAGTGGTAGTTTTGCTCGTTGCCGACCACGTAAATCATCTTTTGAGGATGGTACTCTTCATAACGCAGCTGCGCGGTGCCCAGATCCTGCGTCATATAGACGGAAGTGCCGTCTTTACGCAGCAGCACCTTTTCGTCCAAGCCTTCGTCAGTGAGATCCACACGCACAGAACCATCTTCGTGACGGTAAAATGCGCCCTTATCCAAACCTTCCTGCACGAGACTCTTGCCAAGAAGGTAAGTATTTGATTCGTAGTAAGTTTTATCAAAATGGATACCCAAACGCTCGTAGGTCTGGTCGAAGCCGGCATAGACCCAGCCGTTCATCTTCGCCCATAACGCACGTACCTCGGGATCGTTGTCCTCCCACTTGCGCAGCATCTCACGAGCTTCCAGAATCAGCGGGGCCTTATCTTTCGCCTCGTCTTCCGTAAGTCCTTGCTCTACAAGTTCTTTCTGCTCTTGCTTATAATGCTGGTCAAAAACGACATAGTATTTTCCAACGAGGTGGTCGCCCTTCATGCCGGAGCTTTCGGGCGTCTCGCCGTTACCGTATTTCAGCCACGCGAGCATCGACTTGCAGATGTGGATGCCGCGGTCGTTGACCAAGTTGACCTGCACCACCGGGTGACCGCACGCCTTGAGAATCTGCGACACGGAATGACCAAGCAGATTGTTGCGGATGTGTCCGAGATGCAACGGTTTGTTGGTATTGGGTGAGGAGTACTCAATCAGCACGGGAGCCTCTTCGCGGGTCGGCTGTAACCCATAACCCTCATTGTCAGATTCTTGCTCCAACAGTTCCAACCAAAACGACTCTTTGATCTGCAGGTTCAAATAGCCCTTCACCACGTTGAAGTCTTCAATAACGTCAACGTTCTCCTTCAGGTGCTGACCTATTTCCGCGCCGAGCGCATCGGGCGACTTTCGGGCGACCTTCACCCACGGGAAGACGACCACGGTAAGGTCTCCGGTGAAGCCTTTCCGGGTGGGTTGCACCAAGGCGGGATCGGCCTCGATGTCGATGTTGTAGAGTTGTTTCAGCGCGTTCTGCAACGCGAGGGATATTTGGGTTTCTAATGTCATTTTGGTGTTTTTTTGATGACCCCACACTGCGCTCCTTCGTCGCTTGTGTGGGGTTACTGCACTTCGTGCGTTTTGCCCCTCCGGGGCTGTTTAAGGAATATGTTTCTTTTAATAAATGTAGAGACGATGCGGACATCGTCTCTACGATATAATGACGGGAAAGAGCAATTGCCTACCCCCTTTTGCCTTTTGCCTTTTGCCTTTTGCCTAATAAATTACTCGAAGGAAATCAGTTCCACATCGAAAATCAGCGTGGCACCGCCGGGGATGGCACCGCCTGCACCTTGTTCGCCGTAAGCGAGGTTGTAGGGGATAAAGAGACGGTATTTGGCACCGGGGGTCATCAGCTGGAGACCTTCCGTCCAACCGGGAATCACCTGGTTGAGGCCGAAGGTGATGGGTTCGCCACGCTCGACGGAGGAGTCGAACACGGTTCCGTCAAGGAGTTTGCCGGTATAGTGCACGGTCACCTTGCTGGTCGCCGTCGGGTGATCGCCCTTGCCCTCTTGCAGCACCATGTACTGTAAACCGGAAGCGGTCTCCTTCACTTCGGGATTCTTCTTGTTCTCTTCGAGGAACTTCGCACCTTTAGCGATTTCAGCGGCGGTACCGCTCTGTCTCTTGGCCTGAAGGTCCTGCTGGAGTTCCATGAAAATCTCCTGCATCTGCTCGTCCGTGAATTTGTTGGTGCCCGCGTAAGCATCCTTGATGCCCTGCACGAATGCATCATAATCGAGTTCCACGCCGTCATGGCTCATGTTGTTGCCAACGTTGAAGCCGATGGCATAGCTGCTTTTCTGTTGTTTTGTCATTTCTGTCTGTGATTTTGCGGAAAAGCCCATGATTACAAGTGCCAGGACCATTCCGAAGGTGATCATTTTTTTCATTTTTCCTATTGTTTTAAATTTTTATCAACGATGGGGTGGACGGCCTTAACCGCCAGAAGTTTAGCCTTTTTTTCAAAGCGGCCGCAAAAATACACTTTTTTCTGCAACAACCATTCAACTTTTTCGTTATCCACGAGTCTATACATTGTTGACTATTCTTCTTAAAAACGAACTCTTACCCCTGTACCCCTTAACCTAAACCCTTAACCACTAACCTTTAACCACTAACCCTTAACCTATAGCCATTAACCCATAACCCTTATAAAGAATGAGAGTACACTTTATCGCCATTGGGGGCAGCGCCATGCACAACCTGGCCATCGCCCTGAAAATCAAAGGTTTCGAGGTCTCTGGCTCGGACGATGAGATCTTCGATCCCGCCAAGAGCCGTCTCGCCAAATACGGCATCCTGCCCGACGACATCGGCTGGCATCCTGAAAAGATAACCCCGGACCTCGACGCCGTCATCCTCGGCATGCACGCCCGCGAAGACAATCCCGAACTTCTGAAAGCCAAAGAGCTGGGAATCAAGATTTTCTCCTATCCCGAATACCTCTACGAGCAGAGCAAGGAGAAGACAAGAGTGGTGGTCGGCGGCAGCCACGGCAAGACCACCATCACCTCCATGATCATCCACGTGCTGCAACATTGCGGCATCGACTGCGACTACATGGTCGGGGCGCAACTGGAGGGTTTCGAAGTCATGGTTCGGCTTTCCGAAAGTGCCAAGGTCATGGTCATCGAGGGCGACGAGTACCTCACTTCTCCCATCGACCGCCGACCCAAATTCCACGTCTATCAGCCCACCGTCGGCATCATCAGCGGCATCGCATGGGACCACATCAACGTCTTCCCGACCTTCGAGAACTACGTAGAACAGTTCGAAATCTTTGCCAAAATGATACCGCAGAACGGACAACTCATTTACTGTCAAGAGGATGAGGAGCTCCGGAAACTTGGCGCCAACATCACGAACACCACCTGCAAGCCTTACGGCGTGCATCCCTACATTATCCGCGACGGGATAACCTACCTGACCCATAACGGCCAGGAGACCCCGCTGCTGATTTTCGGCAAGCACAACCTGATGAACCTCAACGCGGCGCGACTCGCCTGCAACGCTATCGGTGTCTCGGACGAACAGTTCTACGAAGCCATCGCCACCTTCAAAGGCGCGTCAAAGCGGTTGGAGATGGTCGCGAAGAATGCGGATTGCGCTGTTTACAAGGATTTTGCGCACTCGCCATCCAAACTCAAAGCCACCATCAACGCCGTAAGGGAGCAATATCCCGACCGCAAGCTCGTGGCCTGCATGGAACTGCACACCTTCAGCAGCCTCACCGAGGAGTTCCTGCGGCAGTACGCCCACGCGATGGACGAGGCCGACACGGCCATGGTCTACTACTCCCCCGCCGCCGTGGCGCACAAGAAACTGCCACCCATCCATCCGAAGGCCATCTTCGACGCCTTCCAACGACAAGACCTTCATGTATATAATGATTCCGAAAAGATGAAAAACGACCTGCTGTCTATGGATTGGCGCGACTCGGTGCTGCTTCTGATGTCATCAGGTAATTTTGACGGAATAAATTTGAACCAGTTCGGCGAAAAAATTGTATCTTTGCCGGCTCAAATTTAGAGCAATTAAATATTGTTAAACAAACATCAATAAAATAAACAAAAGAAAAATGAAAAAGTTAAGTTTGCTATGGTTAGCGGTTGTGACGGCGGTTTGCTGTGTCGCCCAGCCGGAAATCAAGTTTGAGAACACCACCTACGACTTCGGCAAAATCAAAGAAGAGGGTGGCAAAGTGACCGGCAAGTTCGTCTTCACGAACGTCGGTAACGAGCCGCTGGAACTCACCAACGTGCGTCCAGGCTGCGGTTGCACAGCGGCCAACTACACCAAAGGAGCCATCGCTCCGGGTGAGCAAGGATACATCGAGGCCACCTACAATCCCTACAACCGTCCCGGTGCCTTCAACAAGAACATCCGCGTGACGACCAACGAGCCCAAATTCCTTGAAAACGACAAGGCCACCCCGCACATGATTTTCATCAAGGGCGAGGTCATCAAACGCCCCCCGACAGAGTTCGAGAAGGCCGGCTACACCAAGACCAGCGGTATGCTGCGCATCAAGGAGCCCGATGTCGCCCACAACATGATGAACACCGAGAGCGTTACCGACACTTTCTACGTGCGCAATTTCTGGACGAAGCCCGTCTCCATCAAGTTGGACAAAGCTGGTGAATACGTCAGCGAGGTCAGCCGCAACTTCGGCAGCGAGCTGAATCCCGGCCAAGAAGGCTACATCATCCTGAAGTATGATGCTGCCAAGCGCGACGCTTTCGGCCAACAGAAAGACATGGTCACCTTCATCACCAACGACTCTATTGAGCAGACGAAGCGTGTGCATTACGCCGTCAACATCAAGGAAGATTTCTCCAAGTTGACCCCGAAACAGCTGAAGAAAGCCCCCGTTTCTTCCGTGAGCGCACAAGAGATCAACTTCGGCGACCTGCAGAAGAGCACCTCCAAGACCCAAACCATCACCATCCAAAACACGGGCAAGGATCCGCTGATTATCCGCAAACTGGAGCCTTCCAACTCCCTCTACACGGTTAATTCCAACATGATGGTGATTCCCGCCGGTTCCACAGCCGAGGTCACGGTCACGTTCAAGGCCCCCAACCGCCCCAGCACGCAGAACGCCACGTTGGACATCATCACCAACGATCCTGCGAACCCCATCCGCACCATCAACTTGATTGCGAAAGTTCTGTAACAGAGGTTATTCTATTTCAAATAAAAAATCCCCGCAGCTGAAAGGTTGCGGGGATTTTTGTTTAATAAAGGTGCGGTAATTTTGCAACTTAACCGCTAATCATCTCTCAAACCACTTCAGCAGTTTCATCTTCCATTCCCCGGCCTTGCCGCTATACGGGTGTTCGCGCAAAGGCAAGTTGAAGCGGGTGCTGCCTTTGAGAACGGTCTGCGGGTGCGTGAACTCGCGGAAACCCCACTCGCCGTGGTAGGCGCCCATTCCGGAGTGGCCCGTGCCGTTGAAGGGGACACCCTTGACCATCAGGTGGATGCACACCTCGTTGATGCAGCCGCCACCGTATTGCTGGGTCTGCATGGTGCGGTTCGCCCAGCGCATGTCCTTGGTGAACAGATACATGGCCAACGGGTGCTCGCGGTCGGCGATGGTTTCCATCATCGCATCAATTTCCGCATCGGGGAAGGGCACCACGGGCAACAGTGGACAGAAAAGTTCGTGCATCACGATGTGTTCGTCCTGATTCACGGGATAGATGATGGTGGGCGCATACTTGCAGCTTTCACGGTCGCCAACGCCGCCATAGATGATGCGTTCGCGGTACTCGTCGGCTAACTTAGCACATTTATCGAAAGCGGCCTCCGTGATGAGTTTGGGGTACTCTTCGTTCGCCATCGGATTCTCGCCGATTTGCGTTGTGAAGGCTTTTTTCAGTTCCTCCAAGAAGGGTTCCGCCACCTCCTTCGCCACCGCTATCTGGTTGATGTTGATGCATATCTGTCCAGCATTGAGCAGCTTGAAGAAGGCAATCTTGCGGGCCGCGTCCTTAAGGTCGGCATCCTTGCGCACCACGCACCAGTTGCCGGTCTCGCCGCCCAACTCCAACGCCACGGGCGTGAGGTTCTTGGCCGCTTCCGCCATCACATGCTTGCCCACGGAGGGCGAGCCGGTGTAGAAGATCTTGTCGAAACGCTGCGCGAGGCACATGTCCGCCACATCGTGACCACCGTCAATGAGGGTGACGTACTCGGGCGGGAAAACCTCCGCGAAGAAGCGTTTCATCACGGCGGTGCAGGCCTCCGACTTGCTACTGGTCTTGATGACCACGGTATTGCCGCCGCACATCGCCGCCGCCACCACGCCGATGGTGAGCAAAATCGGGAAGTTGAACGGGCTAATCACCAACGACACGCCGTAAGGCATCTTATAGACTTTCGTGATGATACTCGGGAAGCACATCAGTCCGCTGAAGTGCGTTTCGGGCCGCGCCCATCGCCGCAATCCGCGAATCATCTCGTTGATTTCCACAACGATGGGACCTACGTCGCAGAGGAAAGCTTCTGCACGGCTCCGTCCGAGATCCGCGACCAGGGCATCCTCAAATTCGGTGGCGTGTTCAATCACCGACGCCTTCAGCTTCTTGAGCTGCTCAATTCTCCATTTCACGGGAAGTGTCGCGCCCGTGCGGAAGAACTTGCGCTGGGTGGCGACGATTTGTTCTATTTCTTTTTCGGTGTATGGCATGATCCGGGTTATTTGCTCTACCGAGCTCTTGTCCCTTCGGGACTGCTCAAGGAAGATGTTTTATTTAATATTCGTCTTCGTAACCGCCATCCTTGTCGGTAAGATGGATGACAATCACGTCAAACAACGGATAGTCGCGATATTCTACGTAAAAGGAGACCTCTTTATTGAAGTTTTTCGGGAATTTGACGGCTAATTGCGTTCCTTTTTGAATTCTGTCGTTTTTAGTACCTTTTGTATTGGAATCCGAATCGCCTTTTTCCTTGAGTTCATAGTCTCCATAGACCTCTTTCACGGTTTTGTCCTCATTGAGGATGACCACCCTGCAATGGAAGTCGGTGTAAGGGGTTTCGTTCACTATGCGCACCTGGTTGTAGGATTTCTCGGGGCCATCCACCACGAAGGTAATATCCTTTTGCGCAAAAACGACCATTGTGGCCATTACTAAAAACACTAATAAAATCGTTTTTTTCATATTCATATTGTTTTTAAAACTAACTCATACAAGTTGACTATGGGCAAGTTTGTTGGTTTAAGGTTTCAAGGTTCAGGTTTCAAGTTCAAAGTTCAAAGTTCAAGGTTCAAAGTAGTATGAATAATGCAGGTCAGGGAAGATGTTAATTTTTATGGAATTGCTCGCAATCAACTACTAACTGCTAACTACTAACTGCTAACTGTTCCAGCACCCTCACAATGTCCTCATTGCTGAACGTCATCGGAGCGGAGTAGTTGATGGAGTCGGCCGCGATCATATGCGTAAGTTCCTCGTAATCGGCGGGCTGCAAAGGCAGTTCCAGCTTGTCCAATCCGCAGGTCACAATCAACTCCCGAATAGCTTGAAGGAAGCCTTCCGCGGCCTCGCTGTCGGAGGCTGATTCCTCAACAAGGTGGCAATAGCGTGCCATAATCGCATATTTCTCCAGGCAAACCTCCTTTTGATACTCCAGCACGGGCAGCATCATCAGGGTGATGGCCTGACCGTGCGGAAGGTGGTACTTGGCCCCAATACTGTGAGCGAAGGCGTGTATATAGCCGGCCAGCTGCGTGTTGATAGCGTTGCCGCCATACATCGCCGCGCGACACATCGCCAGCCGCGACTCGACATTCTCCGGCTCGCGCATCACCACGGGCAAGTGCTGCAGAATCAGCCGTACACCTTCCAAGGAATGGTAGGCATCCTCCACATAGACCGCCACATCGCTCAGGGTTCCTTCCACCACGTGGCTGAGGGCGTCCATCCCGCAGGCGGCGGTCACCAGCTGCGGTGCGTGGATGGTGAGCTCGCTGTCGAGGATCACGTGCGTCACGTCCAGTCCGACAATCACGGTGGAGCCTTTCGTGCCGCGCGCGTTGGTCACGACCGCGCCCACGGTCACCTCCGCGCCCGTGCCGGCTGTCGATGGCACGGTGATCATCGGCAGGGTTTTGCCCGGCACCACCAAGAACTTGCGCAGCAGCGTTTTCGTGCTGAGATGCGGCATCTTCACGCCAGCGGCAATCATCTTGCAGGCGTCCATCACCGAGCCGCCACCCAATGCTATCACGCATTCGGCCTGACATTCCATGGCGATTTTGCGACCCGCGTCAATGAGCGCGATGGTTGGCTCGGAGTTGATGTCAGCAAATAACGTGCATCCAACCCCAGCCTCTTCCAACGACTGCACCATCTTCTGCTCGTAGCCGAGTTGACGCAAGGTCTGGTCGGTGACCAACAGCACTTGCCTGTAGCCGCACTCCTGGCAAATATCACCAACTTTTTCCCGTGCACCATGTCCTTCCACCACTTGCGGTTCCGGCAGCGGCACACGGTGAATCACCTTGCCCGGCAACCGGTGGATTTGTTTTCTAAAACGGTAAGTATCCATTTTTCAATTCATAATTCATAATTCATAATTCATAATTACCATCAACCGAACTTTTTCACAAATATGCCAACGAAAAATATCACCAGCACGAGGAGCACTATAAGCAAAACAAACATGCTGATGGAGGCGACGGCTGTTTTCAGGGTAGTGCGCCACCAACTGTAGCCACTCATCTGTTTAAGCGGAATCAGGGTGAGGAATATTGAGAGTACGGATAGCTTATTAAGACAGAAGAAATCAAACACAATCGTATAGATGGTGTACATATTGGTGATATAGAGCAGTGCGATGAAGAACTCGGCATAACGCAGATCAGGGATATTAGGACTATGTCGGAAAAAGAGGAAGAGATAACCTGACAGGAACATCAGCATCAGCAACATGAAAATGCTGGAAAAACGTTCCTGGAAACGCGCAATTACATCCACCGCGTTGTAGAAGATTGATGCCACTCGTTCTCCGAGCTGATTTTCTTCTTCAGTCAACCCATCATCAACCGTTGAGGCATCCATTTCCGCTGTGTCGGTCCCCTCTGTTGCCCTTTTCTCTTCCACTTTCTGAACGACGGATTGCAATTCTTCTTCTTCGGAAGGGCTCTGTCCTTTTATATTGATTCCGTGAGTCACAAGGAGGGATATGGCGGTGAGCAGGAAAAACAGCTTGAAGGGGGCGAAATAGGAGGCCCTCATGCCCCGGAGATAGTCGAGAATCAAGTAGCCAGGGCGAAAAATGAGATCACGGATGGTGCGGAACATGCCCCGCTCGCCCATCCCGTATGCGTCCGCGAAGCTCTCTACCGCCACCTTCATCGAATAGCGGTCGGTGGTTGCCGGCTGCCCGCAACGAGGACAATAATTGCCCGTGTAATGGTCGTGACAGTTCAAGCATTCATGTTCCTCTCGGGACATCGGGGCGACCTGCCTCGGTTGCTCCTGCCAGGCACGAAACGCCCGCCATTTCTCTTTGAACGGCAATCTCTTCTTCATATTCACGGGGATATAAAACAATAGGGGCGAAAATCGTTCGCCCCTACCATCATTCTTTGTCCAATTTTAATTCTCCAATTCTGCCTTGATGGCGTCGTTGATGAGCGTGACAAAATCGCCGAGCGGCATGGTGCCGTCATTGATGTTGCCGTGGCGGCGGACGCTAACGGTGCCGTCTTTTTCCTCATTCTCACCCACGATGACCATGTAGGGCACCTTGGCGGTTTCGGCATCACGGATCTTGCGACCGGTCTTCTCGCTGCGCTCGTCGATGTAGCAGCGGATGTCCTGCTCGTCCAACGCGGCCTGCACCTTGCGGGCGTAGTCCATGTACTTCTCGCTGATGGGCAGGATGACGACCTGGTCGGAGGTGAGCCACAACGGGAAGTTGCCGCCGGTGTGCTCCAACAACACGGCCACGAAACGCTCCATGGAACCGAACGGGGCGCGGTGAATCATCACCGGACGCTTCTTCTGACCATCGGCATCGGTGTATTCCAGACCGAAACGCTCGGGCAGGTTGTAATCAACTTGGACAGTTCCCAACTGCCACTCACGACCGATGGCGTCCTTCACCATGAAGTCGAGCTTCGGACCGTAGAACGCGGCCTCGCCCTCCACCTCAACGGTGTTCAGACCCTTTTCAGCAGCGGCCTCGATGATGGCGCGTTGGGCTTTCTCCCAGTTCTCGTCCGTACCGATGTACTTCTCCTTGTTGTTCGGGTCGCGCAAGGAAACCTGAGCCTTATAGTTGTCAAACTTCAAAGTCTTGAAGATGTAGAGGATGATGTCAATGACCTTGCAGAACTCCTCCTTGATTTGGTCGGAAGTACAGTACAAGTGAGCGTCATCTTGCGTAAATCCTCTAACCCTGGTCAAGCCGTGCAGCTCACCGCTCTGCTCGTAACGATAGACGGTGCCGAACTCCGCCAGACGGAGAGGCAGCTCCTTGTACGAACGCGGACGAGCGGCGTAAATCTGGCAGTGATGCGGGCAGTTCATCGGCTTGAGGAAGAACTCCTCGCCCTCTTGCGGCGTGGTGATCGGACGGAAGGAGTCAGCACCATATTTCGCATAGTGGCCAGAGGTCTTATAGAGGTTCACATTACCGATATGCGGAGTGATAACCTGTTGATAACCATACTTTTTCTGCACCTTGCGGAGGAATTGCTCCAGACGGTCGCGCAGAGCGGCACCCTTGGGCAACCACAACGGCAGACCCTGTCCCACGAGCGGTGAGAAGGTGAACAATTCGAGTTCACGACCCAGTTTGCGATGGTCGCGCTTGGCGGCTTCTTCCAAGAGAGCCAAGTATTCGTCCAACTCTTTCTTCTTCGGGAAGGTGACGGCATAGATACGGGTCAGCTGTTTGCGCTTTTCGTCGCCGCGCCAGTAGGCACCCGCCGTCTTCAGCAGCTTGATAGCCTTGATGGCGGAGGTGTCGTGCAAGTGCGGACCACGGCAGAGATCGGTGAACGGACCACTCTCGTAGAAAGAGATTTGACCGTCTTCCAGACCGTCGATGAGTTCCAGCTTGTACTCGTCACCCTTCTTGGTGAAATAGTCGAGAGCCTCGGCTTTGGGCACTTCGCGGCGCACGAACTGAATCTTCTGCGATGCCAGTTCCTTCATCTTCTCCTCGATTTTCGGGAAATCGTCGGAGGAGATGCTGTAATCCATGAAGTCGATATCGTAGTAGAAACCAGTCTCGATGTGGGGTCCGATACCGAACTTCACGCCCGGATAGAGCGACTCGATGGCCGCAGCCATGAGGTGCGCGGAGCTGTGCCAGAAGGTGTCCTTGCCTTCGCGGTCGTTCCACGTATAGAGGGTGAGGGTGGCGTCCTCGTTGATGGGTTTGTCGAGTTCCACCAATTGGTCGTTCACTTTGGCTACCAGCACGTTACGTGCCAGTCCTTCGCTAATGGCCTGCGCCACCTCGTACGGGGTGCAGCCCTTTTCCATTTGTTTGACAGAGCCGTCAGGCAATGTAATGTTGATCATAAAAATGTCAATTTATCTATACTTTTTTTAATGTTCAAAAAGAGGCGCAAAGATACACTTTTTAAGCATTGACTATATCTATATTCTGAAATCTGAATTCTATTTTACCCAAATCTCATCCACGAACAGCCAGGACTGCTGGCCCGCGCTCAGGTGCCACTCGGGGAGCTTGCCGTAGTTCCTGATGATGATTTTCACGTAGCGGGCAGAGGCCTTTCCAGAAACCTCGATGTCTTGGATGTGGGCGCCCTCGGTGCGCGGGACATTCACGTCCGTCTTGCCGAAGAGCTTGTAGTCCTTGCCATCGTTGGAGACATAGACCTCAATAGCCGTCGGGTAGAAGATCCAAGCGCGCTGTTCCTCCAACACGCCCGCGCCGACCTTGCTGACGGATTTCTTCTCACGCAGGTCAACGACGACCTCGCAGTCGGTGGTGAAGCCCTGCCAGCCGCCGATGCGGTAGTTGACCTTGCCGCGCAGGTTGTCCACCAGCCCCGCGTCGCCGCCAGCATAGTACTGCGGATTGGGCTTGGTGACGTACGTGAGGTCCTTGTCGCGGGTGTAGCGCACGTAATGCGCCTCCGCCACCTGGCTGGTCTTACCCTTCACGTCCACTGCCACCGCCTTGATGGTCATGTCTTTGTCCACCAAAATGGGTTCCTTGTAGAGGATGCCCGTTTTCGGCGAGGGTTCACGCCCATCCGTGGTATAGAAAATCTTATAGTTTTCGCCGCCATTCAAGGGTATAGCTTGCAAACGAGGCTTACTATCAGGCTTCTCCATCGGTTTCTCCTCAGCCTTTTTCTCCATCTTGGGAGGGACATTCTTTCGAGTCAAATCCATCACTTCCGGCATCATCAGCGCAATACGGGTCTGATCCTGGAAGGAGACTTTGTCGGTGGAGAATACCGGCACCGGCACGATGCTCATCCTCGGTTCTATGCGCGTCACAGGCATGTTGCCCTCGCCCTTGCCCCACGTCTCGCCGGGCTTGTCACCCATCGTGAACACCAGCTCGCCACCATTCTCAATCTCCTCATACGTAAGGTAGGAACGGGTCAGCGGTTTGCCGTTCAGCGTTACCGACTGGATATAGGGTTTGTCGCCATTCTTGATGAGAATCAGCTTGGACTTTTCCATCTGGAGTTCCACACGGTCAAACAGCGGGTAACCGATGACGTACTGGTTGTTACCCGGGCACACCGGATAGAATCCCATCGCGCTGAGCACGTACCAGGCCGACATCTGGCCGCAGTCCTCGTTGCCGCACAATCCGTCGGGTTTGGAGGAGTAGAGTTCGGTGAGGATTTTCTTGACCAGTTCCTGGGTCTTGTCAGGACGGCCCACGAAGTTGTAGAGGTATGCGGCGTGGTGGCTCGGTTCGTTGCCGTGGGCATACTGTCCGATGACGCCGGTGATATCGCTCTGCTGACGGCCAGCCATCTCAGAAGAGGAGTTGAAGAGACGGTCAAGGAAGAGTTCCATCTTCTTCGGACCACCGATCATATCGATGTAGCTGTTGAAATCGTGCGGCACGTATGTGGTGTATTGCCAGCAGTTGGCTTCAGTGTAGAAGTTGTTGACCTCGCGCGGGTTGAACGGGGTCATGAAGCCGCCGTTCATCCTGCCACGCATAAAACCGCTCGGATCCATAACATTCTTGTAGGACTGTGCACGACGGATGTATTCCTCATAAACTTTCTGATTACCAATAGCTTTCGCATACATGGCAATGCACCAGTCATCGTAGGCATACTCCAGCGTTTTCGACACAGACTCGTTCTCCATGTCACCCGGCACGAAACCATATTTGACATATTCGGGACGACCGAGCTTGTTGAGATTGGCAGTGGCAATCATCGCCTCCAACATCTCGTTTGTGGAGAAATCGCCGATGCCCTTCTGATACGCATCAAGGACGACAGGCACCGCGTGATAGCCAATCATACACCAAGTTTCAAACGCAGACAACTCCCACATGGGCAGATAACCTGACTGGCGATACTGGTTCATAAACGTATAGAGGAAGTCTGCACTGCGGGGACGGTCGATGATGTTGAGCAGCGGGTGCAAGGCGCGATAGGTGTCCCACAAGGAAAAAACGGTGTACATTTTCCTTTTTCCGTCCACACGGTGGATTTTCTGGTCTTCGCCACGGTAACGGCCATCAAGATCAGAATAGAGATACGGAGAGGTAAAACAGTGATACATAGCCGTATAGAACGTCTTAAGATATTCCGTGTTTTTGGAAACGACCTTGATTTTGCCCAGTTCCTTGTTCCAAATCTCCTCTGCCTGCTTCCGCACGCGGTCGAAGTTGAAATCGCTGACTTCGGTCTGGTTATTGATAGCTCCATCCATATCGACAGCGGAAATGGCCACCTTGACCACCACTTGCGTGACCGACTCGTCAAAATAGAGGACCGCCTTGCAGTTGGTGCACTCTATCTGCTTGATGTTCACAGGTCTGTCATCCTGATAATAAACAATTTCCGTGGGTTTGACGGATGTTTTGAGGGAAAACGCGCAATATTGGTTATCGTTCCAAGCCTCAGAACGGCGGAATCCCACCAAATCATTGGCCTTCAAGGTCATATAACTTTCAAGCGTTTTGTCGCGATGCTGCAGATCAATCACAATGCCGCGCTTGCCGCCCTTGGGGAAGGTATAGCGGTGCACGCCCACATAGTTGGCGGCAGTCATTTCGGCGAAGATGCCGTTGTCGAAGCTCACAGAATAGTATCCAGGCTCGGCTTTCTCGTTTTGGTGGGAGAAGTCGAGAGCGTACTTCTCGTTGATGACGGAAGGCTCACCGATGAACGGAGTGACGAGGATATCACCGTAGTCCTCACAGCCCGTGCCGCTGAGATGGGTGTGCGAAAAGCCGTAGATGCGGTTGTCGCTGTAGTGGTAGGCGGAACAGCCATCCCAGCCCTCCAGACGGGTGTCAGGGCTGAGCTGAACGGCGCCGAACGGCAGAATGGCACCGGGATAGGTGTGACCATGCTCGTCAGTTCCCACGAACGGGTTGACGTACTGCGACTGGGCATTGCCGACGATTGCGGCGACAACCAGCGCAAAAAGTATCAAAGTTGTTTTTTTCATTTTATTGTTGATTTTAATTTAATATTGTCAGTATATTGATGATGTATAATCCAAAAGGTCACTTTTTATAGTACAGTAATACTTCCCACCAAGCGTTGTGGCCGTCCTGCCACGTCTGTATATTCAATCACGTAGTTGTAAATCGTCTGGTACTGAGTCTGTCCACGGTACTCGCCGTACCAACGGAAATTCTTGTCCGTACTGTGGAAGACCATCTCACCCCAGCGGTTGTAGATATATACATTGAAGAGGTTGATATTAGAGGTGAATTTCTCGGGGATGTAGAAACAGTCGTTCAGTCCATCGCCGCGCGAGGGTGTGATGGCGTTCGGCAGCACCATTTCGTAGTGGCAGCCCTCCACACGGATGATCGCGACAGACGAGCAGCCGCCCTGCATGGCCGTCACGCTGTAGAGGCCCGGCGATGTCACCACGATGGTCGTGGCCGTCTCGCCCGTACTCCACACGTAGTCTGGCATCGGGCTCAACACCGTCAGCGATGCCTCGTTGTACTCGCAGAAATCCTCCGTCAGCATCTCGATGCGCAGGGCCGTATCGATGACCGTGAGATGTAAGGTCACCACACTGTCACAGCCACTCTCCGTCTGGAGATTCTGCACTTGGGTAATCATAACCTCCCCTATCGTCTCCATCGGAGTGACCAAGAAGCCGTCTGCTTCGTAGCCTTCGCCTTCGCAGACAGTGGCTTCAACAAGCTCAGCCACTGCGGGGTTAACCGTCAGCAAGAGTATGACCGCGCTGTCGCAGTGACCCGTGGCATGGTGTTGCTCGTAGGTGTAAACGCCCGCCTCAACTGTCTGGTCGGCGGTAATGTCGAAGTTGTATTCGCTATACGTCTCACCCTGACAGACGCTTGCGGTAATCGTATCAATGGAATTCGGCCAAACGCTGACTGTCACCGTGTTACTATAAACCGTACCGCAGCTTTGGCTCACCCATGCGCGACGCAGCGTGAAGGCATTGCTCGCAGGAGTCGGATAGGTGTAGCCCTGGGCGTTGATTGTGCCCGGCGCATTCGTCCAGTCCGTGCCGTTCGTGGAAATCTGCCACTGGTAGCTGCCATTGTCGCCTCCCGAGGCCGCCGTGCCCGTGAAGGGGGCTACGTCTTCACCGTCGCACACCTCCTGCGAGGCGGCGATGGTGCCGGGCTGCAACTCGCCGTTCAGCGTGTTGAGTGTCACCGTGACCGTGGCTGTACAACCAATGTGGTCTGTCACTGTGAAGGTGTACGTACCAGCCGGACGGTTGCTGATGGAGGTCGTGGATGCGACGTTCGTGCCCGAAGCATTCGTCCAACCGTAGGTCATCGGCGTCTGCCCGCCCGTAACCGTCGCTGTGGCCGCACCCGTGGAAGCGCCATAGCAGGTGATGTGGGTAATGTTTCCGATATTGGCGGAAATGTTATCCACAGAAAGATGGTATGTTACCGTGCTGTCAGCCCCGTGCGAGGTCAGCAGCATCACCGTGTGCGAACCCGCCGCCGTGAAGGTGTGACCATGCCAGGAGTAAGGCAGGTCGGCGGCGCAGACCGTGGTATCGACCTGGGTCGTGACGTTGTTATATACAGTCAAATTGAGCGTTACCACGCTGTCACAGCCAAGCGCGTTGGGATACGTGAACAGGTGGGTAGAGAACATCGGCGTACCTGCGGAGAACGTCGTGTCGGTCTGCCCGTTGACGTAATGGAACGGAAGCGCGTTCTGGACAATTGATGTATCTATCGTGGTGTATGACAGAGCGTTGACGGTCAAAGTCATCGTTACCACGCTGTCCGCGCCGGTGGCGGCCAAAAGCGTGGCCGTCTGAGTACCTGCTGCCGTGAAGGTCACCCCGTTCCAGATGAGCGGCAGCGCATCGGCGCAAACGGTGGAGTCATCTTCGCCAGTGACGTTGTTATAAACCACCAAGGTTAGCGTCAGGACGCTGTCGCAGCCAGCGACATTCGTCAGGTACTGGGTGTACGTTCCGGCCTCGACATAGGCGCTATCGTTACAGTGATATGGCAAGGCATTCTCGACAATGGCCGTATCAAACTGACCGTAGGTGGTCGGGGACATCGTCACCGTCATGGTGATGGTGCTGTCCGCACCGGTGTGGGCGAGAATAGTGGTCGTCTTTGTTCCGGCTTCCGTGAATACGCTGTCGTTCCAGGTGAACGGGAAAGCGGTTTCGCAGACGGCGGAGTCGAGTTCGGCAGTCACGTTGGGGAAGACTGTCAGCGTGAGCGTGAGGAGGCTGTCGCAGCCAGCCGCGTTCGTAAAGAACTGGGTGTACGTTCCAGCTTCGAGATACGTGCTGTCATTATAATGATAAGGCAAGGCGTTTTCGACAATGGCCGTGTCGTAGGTGCCGTAAGTGGTCGGAATTACCGTCAAGATCATCGTGATGGTGCTGTCCGCGCCGGTATGAGCCAGAATGGTGGTCGTCTTTGTTCCGGCTTCCGTGAACACGCTGTCGTTCCAAGTGATAGGCAGGGCGCTTTCGCAGACGGTGGAGTCGAGCTCGGAGGTAACGTTGGGGAAGACCGTCAGGGTGAGAGTCAGGACGCTGTCACAACCGAAAGAATTTGTAAGATGCTGGTTGTAAACACCTTCTTCGACATACGTGCTGTCGTTGTAATGATAGGGCAAGGCGTTCTCGACAATGGCCGTATCGTAGGTGCCGTAGGTGGTCGGGACGACCGTTAATGTCATGAACACGGTACTGTCCGCGCCGGTGGTGGACGGAATCGTGGTGCTCTTTGTCCCCGCCGACGTGAACACGCTGTCGTTCCAGATAATGGGCAGACTGACTTCGCAAACGGAGGAATCAACGAAAGTCGTCACGTTCTCGTAAACATTGAGGATAACCGTAAGGATGCTGTCGCAGCCGATCACATTCGTCAGGTACTGGGTGTAGGTTCCGGCTTCTAAATAAGTGCTGTCGTTATATTGATAAGGCAGGTCGTTCTCGATAACGGCCAGCGTCACCTCTCCGTAGGTCGTCGGGGACTCGGTCACCGTCATCACCACCAAGCTGTCCACACCCGTGGAGGCCTGTAGCAGCACACTGTCCGTGCCCGCCGCCGCAAACGTCACGCCATTCCACACAATCGGGAAGCCGCCCTCGCAAACGATGGAGTCCACCTCAACCATAACGTTTATTTGGAGTGTCAAAACACTGTCGCAGCCGTTGACATTTGTGAGGTGCTGGGTATAGGTTCCGGCTTCGGCATACGAGATTTCATTATATTGATAAGGCAATTCACTCACCAAGACGGCGGTATCGAACTGGCCGTAGGTGGTCGGAATCATCGTCACCGTCATGGTGATGGTGCTGTCCGCGCCGGTGTGGGTCAGGATGGTGGTCGTCTTTGTTCCGGCTTCGGCAAACACACTATCGTTCCACGTGAACGGGAAGGCGGTTTCGCAGACGGCGGAGTCAAGGGTACTGGTCACGTTGGGGAATACCGTCAGGGTGAGGGTCAGGATGCTGTCGCAACCGAAAGAATTTGTAAGATACTGGTCGTAAACACCTTCTCCCCAATAGGTGCTATCGTTATAATGATAGGGCAAGGCGTTTTCGACAATGGCCGTTTCGAAGGTGCCGTAGGTCGTCGGGATTACCGTCAGCGTCATCGTGATGGTGCTGTCTGCGCCAGTGTGGGCCGGAATGGTCGTGGTCTTCACACCCGCCGCCGCGAATATGCTGTCGTTCCAGGTGAACGGAAGGTCTGTTTCGCAGACGGTGGAGTCGAGCTCGGAGGTGACGTTGGGGTACACGGTCAGATTGAGGGTGAGTAAGCTGTCGCAGCCGGCCGCGTTCGTCAAGAACTGGGTGTACGTTCCGGCTTCGACATACGTGCTGTCATTGTAATGATAGGGCAAGGCGTTCTCGACAATGGCCGTATCGTAGGTGCCGTAGGTGGTCGGGACGACCGTTAAAGTCATCACCACAGTACTGTCCGCGCCGGTGGTGGACGGAATCGTGGTGCTCTTTGTCCCCGCCGACGTGAAGACGCTGTCGTTCCAGATAATGGGCAGACCGCCTTCGCAAACGGCGGAATCGACGAAGGTCGTCACGTTCTCGTAAACATTGAGGATGACCGTAAGGACGCTGTCGCAGCCGGTCACATTCGTGAGGTACTGGGTGTAGGTTCCGGCTTCTAAATAAGTGCTGTCGTTATAGTGATAAGGCAGGTCGTTCTCGATAACGGCCAGCGTCACCGTGCCGTAGGTTGTCGGGGATTCCGTCACAATCATCACCACCAAGCTGTCCGCGCCCGTGGCGGCCTGTAGCAGCACAGTGTCCGTGCCCGCCGCCGCAAACGTAACGCCATTCCACACAATCGGGAAACCGCCCTCGCAGACAATGGAGTCGAGCTCGGAGGTGACGTTGGGGTAGACTGTCAGCGTAAGAGTCAAAATGCTGTCGCAACCGGCCACATTCGTCAGGTGCTGGTCGTAAACGCCTTCTTCGAGATACGAGATGCCATTATACTGATAGGGCAAGGCATTTTCGATGACGGCTGTGTCGAAGGTGCCGTAGGTGGTCGGAATCACCGTCAGCGTCATCGTGATGGTGCTGTCCGCGCCCGTGTGGGCCAAAATAGTCGTGGTTTTCACACCCGCCGCCGCGAACACGCTGTCGTTCCAAATAATCGGGAGCTCACCTTCGCAGACGGTGGAGTCGAGTTCGGAGGTGACGTTGGGGAGAACGGTCAGATTCACGGTCAAGATACTGTCGCAGCCGGCCGCGTTCGTCAAGAACTGGGTGTATGTCCCAGCCTCGACATACGTGCTGTCGTTATAGTGATAAGGCAGGGCATTTTCGACAATGGTCGTATCGAGGATGCCGTAGGTGGTCGGAATCATCGTCACCGTCATGGTGATGGTGCTATCCGCGCCGGTATAGGCCAGAATGGTGGTCGACTTTGTTCCGGCTTCGGCAAACACGCTATCGTTCCACGTGAACGGGAAGGCGGTTTCGCAGACGGCGGAATCAAGGGAGCTAGTCACGTTGGGGTAGACCGTCAGGGTGAGCGTCAAGATGCTATCACACCCGAAAGAATTTGTAAGATGCTGGTCGTAAACACCTTCTTCCCAATAGGTGCTATCGTTATAATGATAGGGCAAGGCGTTTTCGACAATGGTCGTTTCGAAGGTGCCGTAGGTGGTCGGGATCACCGTCAGCGTCATCGTGATGGTGCTGTCCGCGCCGGTGTGGGCCAAAATGGTCGTGGTCTTCACACCCGCCGCCGTGAACACACTGTCGTTCCAGGTGAACGGAAGGTCTGTTTCGCAGACGGTGGAGTCGAGTTCGGAGGTGACGTTGGGCAGAACTATCAGATTCACGGTCAGGATGCTGTCGCAGCCGGCGGCGTTCGTCAAGTACTGGGTGTACGTTCCAGCCTCGAGATAGGTGCTGTCATTATAGTGGTAAGGCAGGTCATTTTCAACGATGGTTGTGTCGATGGCGCCGTAGGTGGTCGGAGACACCGTGACATTCATCACCACCAGACTGTCCGCACCGGTGGAGGCCGTCAGAATGGCCACCAGCGTGTCGGCCTGCGTGAACGTCACGCCGTTCCACGTGAACGGCAGCGCCCCCTCGCAAATGGTACTGTCGGCCGCATTGGTCACGTTGCTCAGCACGTTCAACACAATGGTCAGCGTACTGTCGCAGCCCGCCGCATTGGTCAGCATCTGCGTATAAGTACCCTCCCCATAATAGACGCTGTCGTTGAGATGATACGGCAGGTTGTTTTCCAAAATGGTAATGGTCACAGTATCAGCAGTGGCCGCATGCACCGTCAAAGTCAGCGTCACCAAACTGTCGCAGCCATGCACGGTGGAGAACGGATACTGAATGACGGACCATGCCGGTGTTCCGACACCGAAAATCGTGTCTATCAAGCCGTTGACATAATGATACGGCAGGTCGTTCTCGCAAAGGGTGAGACTGGTGTCCGTCGTAGCAGAGTGGTGAATTGTCAAATGCAAGGCCACGACCGAGTCGCATCCGTTGCTCGCCGTGAGATAGTAGCTACTGGTATCGTTGCTTTCG
>Ga0265299_10002133_pt1 | contig 20824 bp, 25 predicted proteins | sample AusTroGonzalo_MG_4_FD_193485 | JGI IMG/M metagenome (GOLD analysis project Ga0265299, IMG submission 193485) | Bovine rumen microbial communities from tropical cattle in Woodstock, Queensland, Australia - Gonzalo_02 | ecosystem: Host-associated > Mammals > Digestive system > Stomach > Rumen ... | reverse complement strand
TCCCGTCCTCTCTCTGGTCCGCGGTGACTCTGATGTACTTATCGCAGATGCTCATCTTAGTCTCGATAGTGGATGACATGCACATACTATCTTTTTGATACTATATAACGCGACGCTATCCAGATGGGAACTAAGCATCAGGATGATTCCGCTGTACCGACGCCGCTATGTAGAATCCTGTCCGGATACTACTCTCAGATCTCGTCGACTAGACGTCTTAACATTCTTTTCACTTTGATGAAACGGCCCGCTGGACGGCCCCCCCCCTGATCGTCTTCATCGTACTCTATCTTGAACCTCTTGACCGATTGCATTGGGTGAAAAAATAGCTTACATTTCTCGCGATTATGGACTTAATGGTAATGTGATACTTTTTAGTTGATGTTTTGTCTATAAAGAAAAGACATCAACTCCGTCATCCCCCAAACATGGTCGGTCAGACCCAATTTCATCGCAGGCGTGACATCCACGCGTTTGCCACCGTTCTCCTTCTTCCGGATCGAAATCGAAGAGTGCGGAAGACAGAGGTTGTAGTAGCCTTTGAACAGATCCAGACCTGCCTGCACGGCCTCCCTGGATTTACCGAAGGTCACCGTTCTGCGCCTGATCCTTGCATTGAACAGCCTGATCGTCAGGTTCTGCCTCTCGATTGCCGACGTGTTGAGAAGGTGTTCCGGTACGTCGCCGAAGGCGACATACCGCCTCACCTTCTCCAATTTCTTGCCCAGGCGGGTCTTCTCCACCACACCGTAGTTGAAGTCAGAATCGGGCTCCAAATGGCTTCCCGGGCGTCCGCGTCCGTTGTTGTACACGCGATAGCTGTACCTCTTGAAAAGAGTGGTCAGATATGGTCTGTAGCCGTCGGTGACGAAATACGGCATGTGGTTGCGCCTAAGCTTGTCTAATTCGGTGTTGACGATGCGTTCGCAGACGGCCTTTCCTCTGCCGTCGGCGACAATACCCAGCAGATACTTTTCGGTGGCACAGAAGGAGGTCCAGATCCAGTCCCCGTCCTCTTTGAAATGGTCCCCCACGAAAATCATGTTTTTTTTAGAGTATATAAAAGCTCATCGAATTGGAGGCTCTCGGGGGCCACACCCTTCGATTCCAGACTGGCCGAGACCTTAGCAACATGCTCCCCGCCGCGTTTCGTACGCTTCTGCACGGTCCTGACCGTGCAGCCGACGATGTCGGCCGTCCTCCGGACGCCGACCCCGTTGGCCTGACAGGCCATGATCAGATTGTGCTCCTCCTTGGTCAGGTGGGTATGCTCATAAGCTGTGCCAGTACGGTCGTTGAACACGCGTCCGCAGGTCTTACATTTGTATTTGCGCACGGTCCCTGACTTCGTCTGATAGGTCCCGTTCGCTATGATGTTCTGTTCTCCGAGTCTGCCGAAATTCCTGCATTCCTCGTTCGGGCACGAGATCTCCAAGAACTTCTGTTTAGGCCCTCTTTCTCCCATCTTGATCATCATAAACGATATGGGAGTATAAATATAAAATATCAACTAAAAAGTATCACATTACCGGACTTAATTTTCGCGATAAATTGTGTTGATTTTTTACTAAAATGTGGCTCTTTTACTAACTTTTTACCAAAATGCCAAGAAGCCTCAGAGCAGAATCAAAACTAATTCCAAACACTGGCTATGAGAAGAAGAATGGCGCCGCCGCACGGATTTGAACCGAGGACCTTGTGATTAACAGTCACACGCTCTACCTACTGAGCTACAGCGGCCTTAGTATTGCTTGGAATGATGGACTCGTATTAATAGTATTCGGGAAGGTCCGACAGTACCTGCAGGTACGGTACAGCTGCTTTGTTCCGAGACGATCTCTCATCATTTCACTGGGTTTTCTTCGAGAAACACTCAGGGATTTACAGGATTATTGCATGGACAAAATCAGAGGGAAATTGTGTCCGGAACAGGACAAAAATACCCCGATTTATTCCAATCAGTGTTGTAAAATATCGTTCAAGTTTATTGCACCAAATGTTCGTTCTTATAGAATCAAATATTTAATATTTTTAGATGCACCTAAATAGTATGATATTATTATCCGCCAAAGGTCAACTTTTTAAAACAAATATTTTATACACATCTTTGGATTTCTCGTCCAATCGAGTAGAATCAATCTAACTTGGTTGAGTGGCCGGTCTAAGGAGAGCGGTCACATATTCGGATGGTGTACAAATGCACATAATGGAAGGTTATCTTGACCCTATGTGGTGCGTTGTATGGTTCGTAGTAATGGCACCTTTCTTCATCGTCGGTGTCATCAAACTGCGCAAGATCATTGCAGAGCACCCGGAGCAGAAGATGACTGTCGCACTCTCAGGCGCATTCATCTTCCTGCTGTCATCACTTAAACTGCCCTCGGTCACAGGATCGAGCTCACACCCTACAGGAACTGGAATCGCAGTCGTATTCTACGGAGTCGGCGTTTGTGCGGTTCTCTCAACAATCGTTCTTATTTTCCAGGCACTCCTTCTCGCACACGGTGGATTCACAACACTCGGAGCGAACTGTGTCTCAATGGGAATCATCGGACCCTTCTTCGGTCTGATCGTTTGGAAGCTTGTCAGGAAGGCAGGCGGCAACCCCTTCGTCAGCATGTTCTGCGCAGCAGCAATCGCTGACCTCATGACATACGTTGTCACCGCAATCCAGATGACTCTCAACGTCGTTACCGTCAGCGGAGCAGACTTCATGTCCTCATTCTCTGAGTTCATCTCCGTCTACGCAGTCACCCAGGTTCCCCTGGCAATCGTCGAAGGTATCATCTTCGCCATGTTCGCCCACTACCTGTCCACTGCCAAGCCCGAGATCTTCCAGATCGCAGACGAGAACAAGCTCAATCCCTTCTCCACGGAGGTCTGAACATGAACAAGGACACGACAGTATACCTGGTAGGATTCGCTATCATCGCAGTCATGGTCATCCTTACACTTGCACTGGTCAACGGTGACTTCGGAGGATCCGACGACGCAGGAGGAGGAGCAGCTGGAGACATTGCTGGAGAGCCTGTCTTTGACGAGAACGGAAACCCTGTCTACGCATTCGACGAGGATGAGGAATACCTCCTCAAGGTCTTCGAGTGGGTAGAGGGAGACGACGTCTACGACCCCTCCGCAGAGCACGAGACCTCACCCCTCACCGGAGTGATCTTCAAGGCATACAAGGCCCAGTACGAGCACGCCCTGCCTGTCCAGGCAAGGGAGTACAAGACCTGGTGGAACGGAATCTTCGGAGACTACGAGCTCCCCGGAGAGACCGAGTCACTCCTGTTCGCAGTCCAGGCTGCAATCGGTGCCATCATCATCGGATTCTTCATCGGACAGAACTCCGGAAGGAAGAAGGCACTCGTAGAGATGGGCGTCGAGCAGGCACCTGAGCAGCCCGCACAGTGAGTCTGAAACCCCCCGAGGAAGACTCAATGTCAGAACAAATGGAAATGGATGAGCTGGCATACAGCTCTCGTATGGTGAATTGGGCTCCCCTCGGGAAACTAATTTTCGTAATGGCGGTGCTGATCATCGGACTCCTGGCGGACAGCCTGGTTGTTCCCTTGATCACATTCGCCATCGGATTCGCCTTAATGGCCTATTCTACCAATCTTAAAATACCTCTTATTTTAGCGCTCGCTATCGGTGAAGCGATCCTCATCATGATCATCGGTAGCGGAATGATATCGATCATGGGTGACCACAGCCAGCCCGCATTGTGGGAGGCGCAGTTCCTCTGGTTCGATATCCATATGACGGAACAGAGTTTCAACAACGCTTGGCAGATCTTCGTCCGCGCGGTAGCCGGAGTGACTGTCATGCTGTCATTCGCATGTTCGACCCCCATACCTCATCTGGCCCATGCTTTCAAGTCACTGCACTGCCCGAATGAGATAACGGAGCTGATCGTGCTGATCTACAGATACGCGTTCCTCCTCCTGGAGAGGTTCCTTGTTATGCTGGATGCGGCCCAGTGCCGTCTGGGATACAACGGAACCATGACCGCCATGAGATCCTACGGAGGTGCCATGGCAGGTACATTCATTTTCTCGATGGAGCTTGCAGAGAAATCGGAAGCGGCGCTGGCGTGCCGTAACTACCAGGGATACTTCCCCATCTATCACCCCCCGAAGAACATGTCCATCATGTGGGTGGTCGTCTCGGTCGGACTGGCCGTGGCATTGTACTTCGTAGGCAAGTACACTGAGGGATGGATCAACATGGCAGAGATAATGGCGCCTCTGTTCGGGTGGTAAAATGGATTGCGTATTCGAATTGAAGGACGTAGTATTCGCTTACCAACAGAAGGCCGAGCCGATTCTGAACGGTTTCAGCCTCGAGATCGAGAGAGGCGTACGCACTTCCATCCTGGGATGCAACGGAGCGGGTAAGACCACGTTCTTCAACACCCTCACAGGTGTGAACAAGCCCCAGAGCGGAGAGGTGCTCTTCAACGGCAATCCCGTTGAATATACGAAGAAAGGCCTGATGGACCTGAGGTCCAACGTGGCGGTCGTCCTGCAGAACCCGGATGAGCAGATATTCTGTTCTCTGGTCGAAGAGGACATCGCGTTTGGGCCGCTGAACATCGGCCTCGACAGAGAGGAGGTCGAGAGGAGGGTCGACAGGGCCCTCAAGGATGTGAGGCTCATAGGCCTCAACAGGCGCCCCCTGCAGCAGCTGTCCGGAGGACAGAGGAAGAGGGTGGCCATCGCCGGAGCATTGGCGATGCAGCCTGATATACTGATCATGGATGAACCCACAGCGGGATTGGATCCTCAGGCAGCGGTGGAGGTAATGGAACTCGCCGAGAAGATGTCACTGAGGGGAGTCACCGTGCTGATTTCGACGCACGACATCGATCTCGCCTACAAGTGGGCGGAGACGACGAACGTCTTCCGCAACGGAGCCGTAGCCTTCAGAGGAAACGGCGATGAGTTCTATTCCGATATTGATAACGTTTATTCGTGCGGATTGTTGGCCCCATCGATATTCACGATGAACAAGGATGTCTCGGCCATCAAGGGAATGGATCCCGCACCCTATCCGCACAACATGTGCGAGATCACCGCCAAGTTCGGCGGTTCGAAGAAATCCGGAAAGCTCTATCTGGTGCCGGCCGAGGTGGAGAACGCGGTGTCCAAGTACGAGGAGATCGTCAAGGATGCCAAGGACAGTACGGTCGGAATATACGGATCCGAAGTGAGATTCGAGCTTCAGGACAAGGACATAGAGTTCATGTTCGAAGGATTGGACTACTGCTTCACGCAGGCCGTGAAGGGCAAGGACACGATCCTGATCTATGATTCGATCTACGCACCTACCATCCAGAGGCAGATCGACAGGCTCAAGGAATTCGGTTTCGACGCAGACACGGAGGTGGTCGGATGAGCAACGCCGTATTGGAAGCGGACAACGTATTCTATTCCTACAGCAGGAAGGGGGTCAAGGTCCTCAACGGCATGTGCATCGACGTGCCCAAGGGAAAGAAGACCGCGCTCCTCGGATGCAACGGAGCCGGTAAGTCGACATTGTTCAGCGTACTCAACGCGCTCTATGAGCCGGATGACGGAAAGGTCCTGTACAACGACAAGCCTCTGACCTACAAGCACAAGGATATCATCAAGATGCGTACCGACGTATCGATCCTGTTCCAGAATCCTAATGACATGATATTCAAGCCCTATGTGGAGCAGGATGTGGCATTCGGACCCGAGAACCTGAAGCTCTCCAAAGAGGAGGTCGAGGCAAGAGTCTCCGAAGCATTGTTCACGGTCGGTATGGAGAAGTACCGCAAGTTCCCGATCATGAAGCTGTCCTACGGACAGAGGAAGAGGGTCACACTTGCAGGAGTCCTCGCCATGAGGCCCAGCGTCCTCATCATGGACGAGCCCACCGCAGGACTGGATCCCCAGATGGCCTACGAGGTCATGGAGATCGCCGAACAGCTGAACGCATCCGGAGTAACGGTCATAATGTCATCCCACGACACGGACCTCACATACTCATGGTCAGACGAGATCCGCGTTCTCCACGGAGGACAGTGCATGTACTCGGGAGTCCCCGAGCCGTTCTACTCCGACCATAAGAAGGTGCAAACAGCAGGACTCATCCGTCCTTCCGTCTTTATGATGAACAAGGCACTGCACGATCTCGGTAGATGCGAGCTCGAGCCGTACCCGAAGACGCAGACACAGCTTTCCGTGAAGATCTCGGACTGCAGGGACAGGAACTTCGGAACGCTGCACATCCTCGTTGCCGAGATCGATACCGATATCGCCAAGTCATTGGAGGATGCCGGTCTCACAGGCGTCCACTCGGGAATCTACGGATTGAGCGCAAGGCTCGCCGCAGATGCGACGGGATATCAGCCCAACTACCGCTACAACGGTCCCGAGAACTGTACGATGAAGTGCCTCAGCGGAGAGGATGCCGTGCTGGTATGCGATTCCAGGATGGTCGACCTCGCGAAGTCCTCTGCGGATTTCATCAACAACAACGGATACGGAAAGATCGACGTCAAGACGATCTGAACAGATATCAAAAACCGATCGATTCGTGTTACCCAGGTACCTTCGTGATGGGGGGCCTCGGGTAGCACGATCCTTTTCTCTTCTAATATAGCCAGATACTCATATCTGTGATTGGAGCTCCTCGACCTTCGAGTAGAGTCCCTTGACGTATTCGGAGATATTCTTCAGGAATTCGTCGTATCTGTCCGTGACGGTAGCGCCCTCGGTAGTGGCCTTGATGATCCCTTCGGCCTCCAGCAGTTTAAGCGAGTATCTGACCTTGTGCTTCGGTATCCCGGTCATCTCCGACAATCTGATGAGTCCGATCGGCTGATTGTATTTCACGGTCTTCAGGATGAGAATGTGCCTCTCAAGAAGTGCGAATTCTTCAGAAATGGAGCCGATTGGTTCTTTCTCTCCGGACATGATGTATACCTAATGCCAGCTAATGTGTATAAAAAATTGGGTTGGAGGGGGTTTAGAAGAGGGACGGAATCATCTTCCGTACCAGTTCTGCTTGCCCCACTTGCCGTAGTTCGTCCACCATCCCTGGATCAGAGAACCGCAGCAGTCAAGAGCTTTCTGCTCTCCCTCAGCACCCTTGTAGACCTTGTAACAGTTGAGACACTGCCACCTAAGTTCGGGTTCCTTGGTCTGTTTCATAATGCGCTAATCAGGAAGTCGGTTAATATAGATTTTGATAGAAAGCGGTGTCCAGCAATCTTCCAGAAAGTGGCGTTGGACCTATAAATGGTAAGAAATTATGACTATTTGCCAGACTTTTGCGCTTTATATTATATAATCATAACGTCTTTAGCTAGCTTCATGAACAGAATAAAGGTCATCAACGAGCCATCCGAGCTGGTACCCATGCTCAGGTCCGTTGACACCCCTACGAAAAGAGAGGTGCTGAAAGAGGTGACCTTGGAATGGAGGACAGCCGACGAGATCGAGGAGAAGTTCGGTCGCGAAGGCAGGGATGCTATCATCTTCTTCGAGAAAATGAAGCTCGTGGAGATGCGCTGGCTATCTAAGGACGGGAATTACCCGCAGAAGTCCTATCATACATATTACACCTCATTCAACATCAACGCCCAATGGCCGGTCTACGAGATCAGCGATGTTCTCACGGCTGCCATGATGAGCGAAGAGGAGTATTCCGAGATAGAATCGAAGATCCTCGCCGAAGTCGGCAAGGATGGGAGGTTCTCCGGTGATGTCGCAGAAACATTGGGTCTGTCATCCACTATGCTGAAGAGCCTGGTCCGCAGATCCGTGAAAATGGATTACCGCGGGCACAGGATAGAGCTCATCAAAGAAGAGTGAGTATGTCCGACATATGGATCATGAGAATCGGTCACCGTCCTGAGAGGGACAAAAGGGTGACCACCCATGTAGCATTGTCCTCGAGGGCCCTGGGGGCCAAAGGGATCTACGTGGATACCTACGATCCTGTCCTGGAGGAGAACATCCGCAGCGTGGTCGACCGTTTCGGAGGAGATTATTCCATAAAGACCGGAGTCTCCTGGAAGGAGGCCATGAAAGGCTTCAACGGAAAGGTCGTCCACCTGACCATGTACGGTCAGCAGGTAGTGGATGCTATTCCCAAGATACCCAAGGACGAGGATATTATGGTGATCGTCGGAGCCTCGAAGGTGCCGGCAGAGGTCTATGAGAGGGCTGATTTCAACGTCTCGGTAGGTAACCAGCCCCATTCCGAGATCGCAGCGCTCGCCATATTCCTGGACCGTTTCACCGAAGGTAAGGCACTGTACGAGGACCGCGATGGGAAGATCAAGGTAATACCAAATGAAAGGGGGAAGACCGTTGTCAATTCCGAGTGACAGGAGATGCATAGAGCTCCTCATCGACGCAGGATGCAAGAAGAGGGTCATCATCCATTGCTGCACCGTAAGGGCCGTAGCGGAGGAGATGGTATCTCGCATCCCCGAAGCGGATTACGACACAGTCATAGCAGGTGCCCTGTTGCACGATATCGGACGTGCCAAGGACCACTCCATCATGCACGCCTACTACGGCTCGAAAATGGTGGAGGAATACGGCCTCCCGAGTTCCTTGGTAGAGATAGTTCGTAAGCATACGGGTGCGGGTCTGGACAAAGAGGATGTCGAGGAACTGGGGCTCCCTCCGGGAGATTACATGCCCAAGACGCTCGAGGAGAAGATCGTCGCCCATGCGGACAACCTCGTCAGCGACAACAGGGTGGTGGACCATAATCACTCCGTATCCAAGCTGATCAACAAGGGTGCCTTCAGGGGCGCGGACAGGGTCGAGCTTCTTCACATGGAGCTCTCGGACCTGTACGGCGAGGATCTGGATGTAATACCCAAGAGGATCGGCGAATACCCCAAGCTGAAGACCGTGAGCGAATTCAATCTCGACTGAGGTCCCTGGTTTTTATCCCAGGACGTTTATGATGGTTCAGTGAACACCATGGTGACGGAACTTAATGAGAGCACATTCGACCAATTCGTAGAGAGCAACAACATAGCCATCATCGACTGCTGGGCTCCCTGGTGCGGACCTTGCAGAAGGATGGGTCCCATCATCGAGGAGGTCGCAGCGGATCTCGCCGGAAAGGTCGGAGTCGCTAAGCTCAACACCGACGACAACCAGGGCATCGCCGCAAGGTTCCAGATCAATGCAATCCCCACTCTCCTCATCTTCAAGGACAAGGTCCTAGTGCAGGCGCTCGTGGGACTCAGGCCCAAAGAGGACATCATCGAGTTCGTCAACGGTCTATGATCATGGAAACAGATGTTCTGATAATAGGATGCGGACCTGCAGGAGTGCAGGCCGCCATCCACTCTTCCCGCAAGAAGGCGAAGACGTTAGTCCTGGGAAAGGTGTCCAACAGCGCCGTCTATGGTACCGATATCGAGAATTATATGGGCGTCATCAACGACGGAGAGGCCCTTCTGCAGTCAGGTATCGGACAGGCCAAATCCTTCGGTGCCGAGTTCCTCGATCAGAATGTGATATCTTCCAAACGCGATGGGGATTCGTTCGTCTTCGAGACCGATGACGGAACGGAGATACGCGCAAAGGCAGTCATTATCGCAACGGGGATCTCACGCAAGAAGTTGGCGGTCCCGGGCGAGAAGGAGCTCTACGGCAAAGGAGTCAGCTACTGCGCGGTATGCGACTGCAATTTCTACAAGGGCCGCAGGGTCGTCCTGGTCGGCAACGAATCGGAGGCTGCCGTTTCGGCAAGGCTCATGACATCGTATGCATCGGAGACATCGTGGGTGGCCTGGAACCTTACGGCCAACGATTCAGTGGTCCACAAGGCTCTGGATTCAGGGGTAAGGATGTACAACTCCAAGCCGAAATCCATAGACGGGACCGACAAGGTTGAATCCATAACCCTGCAGGACGGCACGGTAATACCGACCGACGGCGTCTTCATAGAGCTTGGGGCCAAATCCGCTGCGGACATCGCCATGGATCTGGATGTCATGCCCGAGCTGGACGACACCATCAAGGTGGATGCCGAGTGCAGGACAGAGGTCCCCGGAGTCTTCGCATGCGGGGATATAACCGGAAAGCCCTGGCAGGTTGCAAAGGCCGTTGGGCAGGGCTGCATAGCGGGTATGAACGCCGCGGACTTCGTAAAGGGAAACTGAGATGACCGTCGACGACCTTATCACAGGTATGCTCAGGGAGGAGGGGGGATTCCAAAAGGCCTTTCGCAATATCCTGGATGAGGAGCTGCACATGACCCTCAACGAGTTCTGCGAGGCGTCGAGCATCTCCAAGAGCACTTTGTACAAGGTCATCGAGGGCGGAAGGGAACCGAATCTCAGGACCATCCGCCAGGTGGTCAGTGCCATCAAGATCCTCAGTACAAGCGAGGATATGCGTTTCATAGCTATCATCGCGGCATCGAACGCGTTGGAGAACATCCCAAGGACGGTAGAGGTCAACGGTATGAGGATCAAGGTCCATGAATATCCCGTCTTGACCCTGGAGGATGCCATCATCGCTGCGGTCCGTGCGGAGAGGGACGGGGCACTCGGCGTGGTTTGTGCACCGATAGTCGCACCGACCGTGGAGAAGATCCTGTCGATCCCGGTTTCGCGCGTCATTCCGACGCAGAGCATCCACGTGGCCCTAGAAAGGCTCACCAATACTATGTGATTCGTGGATTTTCTTACGATTTTTAGGACAAAAATTAAGCACCTGGGGCTTATGATTTAATGTGTGACCTTAACCCTTAAAAATACCTATAGCATTGGGTTTTCTCGGTAACAGATGTTCGAGCTACAGGTGGTCAGCAACACACCCATGAGCGGGGTCGCGGACGTTAACGTCGTCGCGGAGACCTTCCTTGTTCAGATAGGCTATCTGCCTAAGGGATACGATCCCAAGACAGGTGCCGCCACCATACGTGAGAGCGTTCCTTACCGTCTTTTCATGGATTATCTGATGGCCCATCCGTCCAAGGCATGGACCGTCGAGGAGCTTGCGGTCCTTCTGGAGACCACCAAGCCTACCATCTACAGACACATCAACAAGCTGAAGTCAATGGATCTTCTCGAGGCCATGGATGTGGAGTTCAATGAGCAGATCCGTAAGGGATACCGCATCAGGTTCGGGGATATCGTCAAGGCATGGAGTTTCACCGAAGCCAATGTGAATATGGCCATGGAGAACTATCGTAAGACAGTCATCCATTTCCAGGAACTCGTTCAGCAGAAGTGATTGACGTGGATGCAGAATATGCTGTAACCATAGGTTCCAAATACAGTGTCGATCACGGCGGAGAGGATTTGACCGTAGGCGTCTTCAGAGGCTATTCCGCTATGGGTTCAGATACTGCCATGGTCTTCGAATTGGAGAACGGAACGCTTAGGTTCATCAATCTGGCACAGATCATCTACCTGGATCTTCTGGAATCCGCGCCCAAGAAGACCAAGAAGAAGGACACAGGCAGCGTGTACTATGGATGAGCGTATCGTCGCACTGTCCGGGGAGATCATCGATGCGGTCAAGACGAATCGTGTCACAGACCGTATGCAGCTTCAGAACCTCAAGCTCAAATTATGCAAGAAATACGATCTGGAACAGGTTCCGATGAATTCGGAGATCCTGGCCAACGTCAAAGAGGAGGATCGGAAGCTCCTCACACCTTTTCTGATAAAGAAGCCGATGCGCACCATGAGCGGTGTGGCCGTGGTGGCCGTCATGACTTCACCGTTCGACTGTCCTCACGGCAGATGCGCATATTGTCCCGGCGGTGTCGCCAACAATTCGCCGCAGTCCTATACGGGGAAGGAGCCGGCCGCGAGGCGTGCCGGCAGGAACAATTTCGATCCATACAGGCAGGTCATGGACAGGATAACCCAACTGACAGATATCGGCCATCAGACCGACAAGATAGATCTGATCATAATGGGTGGCACGTTCACATGCAGGGACGAGGCATATCAGGAATGGTTCGTCCGCAGATGCTTCGATGCGATGAACGGCATCGATTCCATCACCTTGGGCGAGGCACAGGCTCTGAACGAGGTCTCCGAACACAGATGTGTCGGCATGACCGTGGAAACCCGTCCCGATGTCTTCGATGATGAGCAGATAGAGAGGGCCATGAGGCTGGGTGCCACAAGGGTGGAGCTCGGTGTTCAGATCCTTGACGACGAGATATTGGAAAAGGTCGACAGAGGTCATCTCACCGATGCTGTGAGGGATTGCACCAAGCGCTGCAAGGACCACGGATTGAAGATATGCTATCACCTTATGCCGGGACTTCCCGGTTCATCGCCGGAGCACGATCTGGAATGCTTCAGGAAGGTCTTCGATCAGCCCGAGTACCGTCCGGACATGCTGAAGTTCTATCCCACTCTGGTGGTCGACGGGACGAAGGTCAAGGATTGGTGGCAGGAAGGATTGTATAAACCCCTTGACACGGATGAGGCAGTGGACCTTCTCTGCAGGATGAAGGAGACCGTTCCCGAATATGTGAGGATCCAGCGCATCCAGAGGGATATCCCAGTGCCGCAGATCACTGCGGGCATAATGAAGAGCAACATCCGCCAGCTGGTCGCCGACGAGATGTCCAGAAGGGGCAGGCCGTGCAGATGCATACGTTGCAGAGAGGTCGGTCACAGAGGAATCAGGCTGGATGATCCCGAAAAGGTCTACCTGAAGATCACCGAATACGAGGCCAGCGGAGGGAAGGAGTACTTCGTCGCCTTGGAATATGAGGATTCCATCGTCGGATACGTGCGCGTCAGGGTGGATTCCAACCCGGTGGCGACCATAAGGGAGCTGAAGGTCTTCGGCAAGATAGTTTCGATCGGAGAGGACGGGGACGACTGGCAGCACCGCGGATTCGGTAAGGAGCTCGTTGCGGAAGCTGAACGCATCGCCAAGGAGAATTCCAAAGAAGGCATTCGTGTGACCAGCGGTGTCGGGGTCAGAAGATATTACGCATCGCTAGGTTTCAAGAAGGCGCTGCCGTACATGCAGAAGGATTTCTGATTGAGGATGGTAGGCGATCCAGGCGGAACACTTGGATCTGGGATTGAAGGCGGTTGTTCGTATCAGTTTTCCGACAGTCCGATTGGCAAACCTACTGAAACGAGTGTGGCGATTCCGTAACAGATTCCACGCCAGGAAAGAGATGTTGGTCTTGTCTTCTTAGTGATGTTGTAGGGCTTGGAACTTCTGATCCTTACATCGTTCATTGATGATATTGATGGGGTTTTCCGTCAGCAGTATAGTTTTTCTTTACTAATACTCAAAGCATCGTATTCATCGCACCATCAATTTGTTAATGGAAACAACGTCTGGCTCAGAGGTTTTTAGTCTTTCAGAAAATGATTATCCGTAGAAGGGTACGCTGTCCCAAGTGGTACGGCGTTTGTTGAGATCCTTCCCGATCTTCTCATAGCTGCTGAAGAGGTTCTTGTCCACCGACGGGCCTATCTTCTTCAACGCCTGTTCGAAGTGTTCCATCCTGACGCATTCCGCATCATGATCCTCGCGGTAGGCCGTCAGACCCGCTTCCCTGCATATGGCGGCGAGGTCCGCTCCCACGTAACCGTCCGTGCGTGACGCTATCTCCCCGAGATCGACATCCTTCAGAGGCATCTTGCGGGTATGGACCTGAAGAATGTGAAGACGTGCCTCAAGTCCTGGTTTGCCCACCAGCACGAGCTTGTCGAATCTGCCCGGTCTGAGGAGTGCGGGATCTATCATATCCGGTCTGTTGGTGGCTGCCATGACCATTACGTTGTTGAGACTTTCCACTCCGTCCATTGAAGTCAGCAGCTGCGCCACGACCCTTTCCCATGCCGAGCCGTCGCCGCTGCCGCGTATCGGAGCTATGGAATCAAGCTCGTCGAAGAAAATTATGCACGGGGCCATCTGCTTGGCCCTCTTGAATATCTGTCTGATCGCCCTCTCGCTCTCGCCCAGCCATTTGCTCGCCATCTCCGGTCCATTGACCGTTATGAAGTTGGCCCCTGCGCTGTTGGCAATCGCCTTCGCGATCAATGTCTTACCTGTGCCGGGAGGTCCGTAGAGCAGCACGCCCTTCGCCGGTTCTATCCCCAATCTATCGTATGACGGGTTGCCTTCCTCGGTTATGAATGCCTCCTCGATCTGAGCGCGTACATCGTCCAATCCGCCTACGTCATCCCATGTGACCTTGGGTATCTCCACAAGAACCTCGCGCATTCCGCTGGGTTCCACATCAGCTAGAGCATCCTTGAAATCCGCCATGGAGACCTTCATGTCCTCCAGCACCGTCGCGGGTATGGGTTTGTCCAGGTCGAGGTCCTTCATATGGGATCTGACGCATTTCATTGCCGCCTCGCGGCACAGAGCTGCAAGATCCGCTCCCACGAATCCCTGCGTCATACCCGCAAGAGCATCCACCGAAACATCATCGGTGAGCGGCATGTCCCTTAGATGAACATTAAGGATGTCGCATCTTGCTTTCCTGCCGGGGATTCCTATCTCGATCTCCCTGTCGAACCTTCCCGGTCTTCTCAGCGCGGGGTCTATGGAATCCTCTCTGTTCGTGGCCGCGACCACGATTACGTTGCCTCTGTCGCCGAGTCCGTCCATAAGGGTCAGCAGCTGCGCCACGACCCTCCTCTCCACCTCACCGGATACGGTGTCGCGGTTCGGTGCGATCGAGTCTATCTCATCGAGGAAGATTATGCTTGGAGTGTTCTCGGAAGCATCCTTGAAAATCTCTCTCAATCTCTCTTCGCTCTGCCCGTAATACTGTCCGATGATCTCGGGTCCGCGCACTGAGAAAAGTGTAGCTCCGGACTCGTTCGCTACCGCTTCCGCGATCAGCGTCTTACCCGTTCCCGGAGGTCCGTATAACAGCACTCCTTTGGGTGCTCCTATACCTAGTCTCTCGAACAGTTCGGGATGTTTCAGAGGGAGCTCTATCATCTCTCTGATCCTCTTCAGTTCATCGTCGAGTCCGCCCACGTCATCGTACGTGATCTGCTTCCCTGTGGAGGACTTCACGACCTGTTTCTGCGCACTGTCCTTCAGGACCATCTCAGTGGCCTTGGTGACTACCACCGGTCCTTTGGGCGTTGTGGATACGACATTGAATGTGGATCTGTTCCCCATGAGCGCAACGTTGGGGACTATGATATCCGTTCCTTCTATCAGCGGTCTTCCCTGCAGACCGTTAAGGAAAACGGTCTCGATCCCCGTTTCGAAGTTTATCTTCTTTCCTTCGGGGATGTTAGGAGCTATGACAACTTTGCGCGCTTCCGACGGAACGCATTTCCTAACGGTGACGTTCTCATCGATACTCACGCCTGCGTTGGTCCTGGTGAGACCGTCTATGCCAATCTGTCCATGCCCTTCCTCATCGATCGAGCATGGGAACACTTTCGCTACAACGGTCCTCTTCCCGGTGATCTCGATGACATCTCCCAATTCCAATCCCAACTGCTTGCGCGAGGCCGTGTCCATACGTGCGCGGCCGTAACCGGATTCGGTTTGGCGCTGGGGCATCGTGACCTTGAGGATTATGGAATCTGCCATCGTTTTCGGTAATGGATTTTTCCGACATAAACCTGAGCATAGAGGGTGCCGGAAGTGGATGAAAAAATAAAGGTGGCCGGGAGGACCCGGCCTTTGGATTTCAGAGTTTGGGTTTCCTTCCGCACCAGAAGATCAGCAGTGCGATCGCTGCGGTGATACCGATGCAGAGACCGATGTAGAGATACGGGGATCCGTTGAACTCCTTCACCGAGATCTCGTACTCTGCTTCCACGAACAGATCCATGCTGCCACGGTTGGTGGATAGTTCATAGTGTCCGCCATCTTTGTAGTGGTTGAGGCTGGCGGTACTTCCTACTGAGAAATACTGCGAAAGCTTTGCATCGCCTCCGTGGTACTCGACGACGAATACAGGGAAGTCCCCGTAGCTGTCTTTGAGACTCGTGACCGTCAACTTCTCGACTGTCCTGTCCTGCACGAAGAACTCCTTCGAGTATTTTTCGAGGACCTTCTGAAGCGAGGTGTACTCGAACTGCTCCGGACCGCTGAAGCAGTAGATGTCGTATGTCTCTCCTTCTACGATCTCGCTCACTCCCTTGTCAGGCCTGGGGGCGTTCTGAGGGTCGGCGATGTATGCTTTCATTTTGGAATCTTTGCCGATAGGGTAGACCCATATTCCTTCTTTTACCATATCGTCGTAGAGGGCGGTCCCTTCGCAGTGATAGAGGTCCTTTTGGCTGAATCTGCATTTCTGCACGTTCGCCGCGTCCATATCCATGTCCGCTAAGATCACGGGCGTCAGCATCATCACGGCGACTGCCAGTATTGCCATTGATTTCTTCATCATCACATCTCCCTCCTGTTTACTGCGAAGATACCGATACCGAGGAACAATACACTGAAGACCACGGCGATGAGTACGCATGTGGGCAGCGGGAAGGTGCTCGGATCGATGACGTTCACCAGGGCGTTGACCATTCCCACCGGAGATGCGGCGAACGAGCTTCCCAAGGATAAGCATGCCATGTCGGGCAGCAGGTTGGGAAGCAGGACGAACGCATCGCTGCTCATGTAGTCGTTCGCGTAGAGGTATATCTCGATGATAGGCACAACCATCACCATGAGCAGCAATGATACCAAGGCTGCACCGCGTTTCAGTACGCATCCCATGAAGAATGCGAAGGACGAATAGAACAGTGTCGCCAGGATCGTCATTGTGAATGAAAGGCCCAGTGCGCCTTCGTCGAAGTAGTCATATTCCGTCATGGTACCGATCATTGCCATACCGTATGCGAATACGAACACACCTAATGTGATGACGAGTCCGGCCAGGTACTTTCCGAGACAGAAGGATACTCTGGACATGGGCAGGGCCATGTTCATGTATGCGCTGCGCTCGGTGAACTCGTTAGGGATCGCGCTTCCGCATATGAACGCTGTGAACAGGCTCATGATGAAAGGCATCATGCACAGCAGGATACCGATCATTCCGCTTCCGCTGGCCTCCCCCAGCAGCGCAAGGTCGATGATGCCGTTGAGTCCCATGTAGATGAGAGGGATCAGGACGGCCATTACCAATACGACATAGATGGATTTCCTCTTCGAATAGAGGGCCATCTGCGTTTTGAACATATACATGGTCTGCTGGAAGACGCTGGGGATGCTGTACTTGACATCGCGGTGCGCCTCCTCGTCGCTCATTCTTCCGCTGGATTCCCAGGTACCTCTGGGCCGTTCATCGGCATTGATATCGGCGACAGGTTCTTCCTTCTTGAAGAACTTCAAGATGCTCCCTCCCCTTCGGTGAGATCCATGTACAGGCTCTCCAGATCCTTTCCGTGCTCGTTGACGCTCATCAGTCCGAGACCGGAGTTGTAGGCCACGGAGATGATGTCCGTCTGCTGTTCGGGTGTTCCGGTGAAGGATACCTTGACCACATGATCTCCCACGGTCTCGCAGTCCTCCACACCGGAGCATCCTGTGAGATCTTTCACGAATTCGGGATTGACGTCCTTCAGCACCTTTATCTCCAATATTATCCCGTCACGGGATGTTTTGTTGAGAAGTTCGGAGACGTCTCCAGAGAGCACGGCCTGCCCGTCGCGTATCATGGTGACGGATCCGCACAGCTCCGATACCTCGCTGAGGATATGGGTGCTGATGAGAAGCGAGCAGTCCCTCTTCTTCAGGCCTTTAAGGATATCCCTCACCTCGACCATTCCCCTGGGGTCCAGACCTGATGTCGGTTCGTCCAGGACTATGATCTCCGGATTGGGGAGGAGTGCCTGCGCCAGCACAAGCCTCTGTTTCATTCCCTTGGAGAATCCTTCAACCTTCGTGTATCTCCAATCCCAGAGCTTCATCTCATCCAGGACGTCGCGGGAGCGTATGGATATCTCCTCTTTGTCCAGGCCGTACATGCGGCCTACGTGATACAGAAGCTCGGACGGCGAAAGCTCTCCGTAAGGCATGGGGGTCTCGATGACGCATCCCACATGCTCCAGAGCATGGCGGTGGTCCTTGATGTCCACTCCCTGTATGCGGATCTCTCCGGAAGTGGGCTTAAGGAGTCCTGTGACCGCCTTCAGCGTGGTGCTCTTTCCGGCACCGTTAGGACCGAGGAGTCCCATGAACTCCCCTTTCCCGATCTCAAAACTGATGTCCGACACCGCTGTGAATGACCCATACTTCTTCACAAGGTGCGAGACCTCGATGTTCTTTTCAGACAAAATGTCCACCTGACCCAAAATAACCTGTTGTATATATGCTGATAGCGGAAGGAAAATAGAATATGGACGTAGTAGATCCGCCATTTCTGTTCCCTCCGCTTGATTGCAATCGATGTGCAGGATTGAATAGGAAGATCCATCACCATATAATTCAAGATGTGTAGGAAAGATTATCCGTTGGATGGGTATCGAAAATTGATGTCCATACTTCGAAAAATATGATAAAATATTCCCTCCAACTCTTCAACTCGTAGACTTTTTTTTTCTTTACGAGTTAATCATATACCCTTAGGACCTCATAGCTCTGAGGATAACATGAGCACAAAAATAGCATATGTGTTTGTCACAGTCCTCGCAGTATTCGCGTTAGGGGCAATAACCTTAGCACCATCGGTGGAAGCAGCCGAACTATCTGGTCCTAACACATATACAGTATATGTGGAGGTCGTTGAACCTAACGGGGTAGTTAGCGATCATGTGACAGTATCTTTCGTCTGCTTACCGGACAACGCATCATTCGCTGAGGCGGCTACCAAGGCCTTCGCCGCGAAGGGAATCCCCCTCACGGTCGAGGAGAGCAGCTACGGCATCACCATGTCGTACGACGGCAACCTCAACATAGCCTGCTGGTATGCAGATGGCGACCAGTGGGAGATCGTAACCGACACGAGCTACCAGTACATCGAAAGCAGCACCATCGGACTCGCAGTCAAGACCGGATTCATATCCGAGGACGTCTATAAGGCCCTTCCCGATGCGGACAAGGCCAAGTGGGTCGAGAACGAGTGGGGAGCAGGATCCGAGTGGGCATACATGAAGTGCCCCGATCTGAGCCCATCAGAGGTCAAGGGCCTCATGGGCAGCCTTATCCCTGCATGCGGCGGCGTCTGGAATCTTAGTGCGGTCGGATCTGGCTTCAAGGCATACGCCTGATCACAAATACCTTCAAAACGGGGGATTCCCCCCGTTATTTTTTCACATAATTGTTACGGAATCCCGATCGAAAGAACCAGTGTCTTCATTGGATGCTCAATTTCAACAGAAGATCATTTTCTGGCACAGATGCCGATATCGGAGCAGGATCTCCAGAATACGAGAGTCTCTGAGAAACCGATCTCTTTCAGCATGTCCAGGTGCTGCTTCTCATCCAGAGGGAAGTAAAAGGTGTTGCGTCTTTCGAACATGTTATGGATCGATTCCTCGTCCAGACCGCTGTTCTCCATGTACAGCCTCCAATCAGCATCCATCCTTGCCTGGTCCTCCGGATCGTATATCGTGTGCTCCACCATGACGTATATCCCGCCTTCCTTCAGCATCCTGAGGCAGTTTTTGATAGCATCCTTCTTGGATTCCCTGTCCGGATAATAGTGGTGGGAGAGGATGGCTGTGATGACGTCAAAAGATCCGTCCTCGAATCCGAGCTGATGTGTAGGCGAACAGACATATTCGATATCGTCGCGTCCTATGGCCCTCTTGGCCTCGGCAATGTTATTCTCAGAGGGATCTGCCAGCGTGAAATGCGTATCTTTGAACTTCTCCAGGGGGAGCCTGATGGAACCTCCTGCGCCGCATCCGGTGTCCAGCCATGTTTCCGGAGAACTTTTCTGGTCGAGGATGAGGTCTGTAATACTCTCGCGTAGGACTGTGTAGCCTGCGATCCTCAGGGACATCCCCTTTTCCTGTTCGGTTATTGGGCCGAGCATACCCACGGATGGCAGAGTTTATGATAAAACTCTATCGTCTTTAGAACTTGATCCCGTCGACACCCACCAGAACGGTGGCGCAAATCTTCCCTTCAGCCCCGAACATTTTGTTGAGGTACTTGGCGGTGGTGGAGCAGGGATAGTACACTCTTGGCCGGACATCCTTCGGAAGCCCTTCTACTTTTAGTGCCAAGGACCCTATCAGGCATTTCATTCCGTACTCGGTGAGATTGGAGATGTCGAAGAAGAGGTTCTTGGTCAGCCATACGTAGTCGGGAGAATCCATCTGCTCTATCTCCCAATCCATCACATCGCGCCCGATGACCATCCCCTTGCTGTCTACGATCTGCATGAAGGGTTCGGTGAACATGGGGAACTCGTGGGAGCAGAACAGGATAAGACCCAGCGTATACTTTTCGATATCTAACAGACCTATCGGATCGTTGGGCAGAAAGCCTACGTTCTCTTTGGAATATTCGATTCTGTGGACATCTTTTAGGATATCATCCGTCAGGAGCTCGATGCGTATGACGCCGGGATGCAGAAGGAGGCATCTGGAGAAGTCAGAATAATTCATGGGCCGCTACCCGGTTCGATTCCTCTCCTTACCTTCGGTCTCGATGTCATTTCAGTGCGTCAACAACCACGGGTTTATTATCGCTGTCGGTGGTGGTGCATATTCATTCCTATCCCGGCGTCTGTTGGCGGATTTATCACACCGTTATGTGCGGAATGAAGCATCCAATCCTGCTTCGCAGAATCGTTTCAGGATGGCTAACAGGCATATCTTTCCAGCACTGTCCTCAGCACGGCTTAGGTTTATTATCACGCACGCGATAGGGAAGGACCATGGCTGTTTTAGAGA
>Ga0265299_10002129_pt1 | contig 20838 bp, 18 predicted proteins | sample AusTroGonzalo_MG_4_FD_193485 | JGI IMG/M metagenome (GOLD analysis project Ga0265299, IMG submission 193485) | Bovine rumen microbial communities from tropical cattle in Woodstock, Queensland, Australia - Gonzalo_02 | ecosystem: Host-associated > Mammals > Digestive system > Stomach > Rumen ... | reverse complement strand
ATGCTGAGGTCAAGTGGGCGAACCTCCTCGCTTCCCACGCGCTCATAAATCTTGCCGTGATGCTCCTCGCTGAAGAAGAACTGATCGGGCAGACTGTGAGCGGTACAGAAGAACCACTTTTGTCCGGGATTATCACTCGCACTACGAAGGATGATGGGCAGCGGAATGCTGATGTGATGGCCCTGGTAGCTGGCGATATGCCATTCGTAAGAGTCGGCCAGATGCTCGAGCACAATCTCAGGTATGTCGAGCTTCTCACCTTCTCCACCCTCGCTTGCCAAGGCAGCAGTAGGCAGCAGCGCTACCATCATCAGGAGGATTATCGTTCTTAATTTTTTCATTACTTATCTATTATTAATTCTGGCGAAGAAGATAGAGTGATGTGCAAGCAATCCAAAATAGAAAGCTATAAACACCATGAAGAACCTTAGCATAGAGTCCTGATTATCAACCAGATAATAGACAAACATCACTGCCAGAGCCAACAGCAGGCGGAATCCTGACACAGCCGTAAAGAATGTGGGCAGACTGTCGGGCGAGCTCTGGGCTACACGCTTCCATATCTGTGCAATGGCTACGCATGTTACCAGCGCAAAAACCACGCTTACAATGATGGGTGTAAGCAAGTCGAGATACCATATCTGCATCACCATCAGTCCGATAAGTGCCAAAGCTACTGTAACCATCAGTCCGTAACGCATATACGCAAAACTCAACTTCTCGATATTCTTTGTCATTATTTTTACTCCTTTGCTTTCAGTTCCACACAAAGACTAACCTCGTTCTTCTGCACCGCCACAAATCCACCTTGTATCTCCAGCTGCTGCTTACCTTCATTAGTGGTATATACCACCTGTCCGCACTGCAGTGTAGAGATGATTGGAGCGTGGTCTTTGAGAATCTCGAACTGGCCCATTGTTCCTGGCACCAGCACGCTCTCAACAGCGCCGTCGAACTCAATCTTTTCCGGAGAAACTATCTTAAGCTGCAACATAGGCTTTAAGCTTTAGCTGCTTCCAGCAGTTTCTTCGCTTTCTCCTTGGCATCCTCGATTGTACCAACGTTCAGGAATGCCTGCTCTGGCAGGTCGTCAACCTCGCCATCCAGAATAGCGTTGAATCCCTTGATAGTCTCTTCGATAGGCACCATCACACCTGGCAAACCAGTAAACTGAGATGCTACAGAGAATGGCTGACTCAGGAATCGCTGCACGCGACGTGCGCGGTTCACGGTAAGCTTGTCTTCGTCTGAGAGCTCGTCCATACCCAGAATAGCGATGATGTCCTGCAACTCCTTGTATCGCTGCAGAATCTCCTTTACGCGCTGTGCACAATCGTAGTGAGCCTTGCCCACAATCAGCGGGTCGAGGATACGCGATGTAGAGCCCAGTGGGTCTACAGCTGGATAGATACCCAGCTCAGCAATCTTACGATCCAATACGGTTGTAGCATCCAGGTGTGTAAAGGTAGTAGCTGGAGCAGGGTCGGTCAAGTCGTCGGCAGGCACGTAAACAGCCTGTACTGATGTGATAGATCCCGTCTTTGTTGATGTGATGCGCTCCTGCATCGAACCCATCTCTGATGCCAGTGTTGGCTGATAACCTACGGCCGATGGCATACGTCCCAGCAGAGCCGATACCTCAGAACCAGCCTGAGTGAAACGGAAGATGTTGTCGATGAAGAACAGAATATCGGCAGCACCGCCGTCCTTACCGCCACCATCGCGGAATCCCTCGGCTACGGTCAGTCCAGAGAGAGCAACTGAGGCACGTGCGCCTGGTGGCTCGTTCATCTGTCCGTAAACAAGTGTGGCCTGACTCTTCTTCAGCTCCTCAGGGTCAACAAGACTCAAATCCCACTTACCCTGATCCATTGCCTCGCGGAACTTGTCGCCATAGCGGATAACGCCCGATTCAATCATCTCGCGGATAAGGTCGTTACCCTCACGGGTACGCTCTCCTACTCCAGCGAATACTGAGAATCCGTTGTGTCCCTTAGCAATGTTGTTGATAAGCTCCATGATGAGCACGGTCTTACCTACACCAGCACCACCAAAGAGTCCGATCTTACCACCCTTCATGTAAGGCTCCAACAGGTCGATAACCTTGATACCTGTGGCTAGAATCTCTTTCTTGGTCGACAGTTCCTCGAATGTTGGTGCCTCGCGGTGGATGGGATAAGCACCCTCCATGTTCAGCTGGTTCATACCGTCGATAGGCTGTCCGATAACGTTCAGCATTCTACCCTTAATCTGATCGCCGGCGGGCATCACGATTGGTGAGCCCAGTGGGATCGCCTCCAGTCCGCGATGCAGTCCGTCGGTATTGTCCATAGCCACACAGCGCACCGTATCCTCGCCGATGTGCTGCTGCACCTCGACAATCAGGTCGCGCCCGTCGCCACGATCAATCTTCAGAGCATCGTAAATCTTTGGCAACACCTTTTCGGCATCCTGGCCCTCGGTATCGAAGTAAACGTCGATAACAGGACCGATAATCTGCGAAATGTGTCCAGTAATTTGTGACATACGCTGTTAATTTTTTAAGTTATTATTATTCTATTGTTCTTATTTCTATCTTCTCAATGCGATGTTGTAGTTCAGATACTTAGAGTTACCTGTAACGTCCTCCAGCACCTTTACAAATGGCGGGAAGTTTATGGTTTCCTTCTCCGTTACGCCCTTTGTTTCCATCATCACCAGATTGCTTACAGGCTCCTGGAATGTGTCAATCTCAAAGAACTGGCCCTTCCAGATAAAGCTCTGACGCTTCTTGCGGATGGTGGCGCGATATGGGTCGGCCTGCGACAGCATCTGCTCGTACAGGTTGTTGTCCACCTGTCGCTCAGTCTCGATAACCTCGTTATCGTTTATGCGCTTCTTCGAGCGGTGAACATTCACCACCTTACCTCCACTCCACTCACGGCGACGCAAACGCACTTCGCTGCCTGGCTCTGATACCAGATAAGTCTGTGTTATCTCGCTTACTGAGCACTCTGGAATCTCGCCTGTTAGCTCTACGCGGAATATGCGCTCCTGCTGTGCCTGCTGTGGCAGTCCCACCACCTTCGATATCTCTGTGAGCACGCGGTTCAGCTTGTTCTCAAAGTCATCGTGGTTGTTAATCACGCGCAGGTGTGGGTGTCCGGTCCATGCCTTTATCACCTTTTTGTCCAGCTCGCGGGCTATGCGCAGTCCCTCTTCATTGGCCTGTTCGTAGCGTGTGGCGTTGGTGGCAGTAGTGTAATACTGCTCAGCTCCGTCGGCAGCGCTCACCAGGTGCAGCACGGCATCGTAGCTCTCACGAAGGGCGTTGCTGTTCGTTCCAGCCATACGGGTAATCTCGTCCCACTCCTCGGGCTTGATATATGCCGATATGTCCATAGCACCACGGTCGCAGACTATCAGCACAGGCTTCTCGCACACCTTGGCCAGCTGCATAAACTGGTTCTCCAGCGCCAACTGGGTTTCAAGTATAGCGCGCTCACCCTGATAGTACAGGTCGCGGTTTGGTGTTAGGTAGTTCCAACCTGCAGTGCTGTATATTGTAGGCACCTCGGGCACGTTGAAAACCTTATAGCCGAATCCTGAGAAGTACTCGGTTATCTTCACCAGCGCCGTAGTCTTACCAGCACAAGGTCCTCCTGTCAATACTATCTTCTTTATCTCGGGCATAGGCTAGATACTCAGCTCGTCCAGAACCTTAATCAGTCGCTTGTCAAAGCGCTTGTCAGTACGAATACACTCACTAAATGGCACGTAAACCACCTCGTTGTTACGCACACCAATCATAACGTTGCGCTGTCCCTGCTTGATAGCCTCGATGGCACCAACACCTGTGGTAGCAGCAAGTATGCGGTCGCGAGCCGATGGTGTACCACCACGCTGCAAGTGACCAAGGATTGACACGCGCACATCGAACTCTGGGAACTCCTTCTTAACACGGTCGGCATAGTACAGAGCGCCACACTTAGGACTCTCTGATACGATAACGATACACGACTTCTTCGACTTACGTATTCCGCGGCTCATGAACTGTGCCAGCTGGTCAACGTCGGTGCTCTCCTCAGGCACGATGGCAGCCTCGGCACCACATGCAATGGCAGAGTTCTGTGCCAGGAATCCTGCGTCGCGGCCCATCACCTCAACAAAGAAGATGCGCTCGTGCGAGTTCGCAGTATCACGTATGCGGTCCACACACTCCATGATGGTGTTCATTGTTGTATCATATCCTATGGTAGAGTCGGTACCATACAGGTCGTTGTCGATTGTTCCTGGCAGACCGATTACGGGGAAGTCGTACTCCACGCCGAACTTCCAGGCTCCTGTAAGCGAGCCGTTACCTCCGATAACTACCAGAGCATCAATCTCTTCCTTAACTATTGTCTCGTAGGCCTTCTGCATTCCCTCGGGTGTCATAAACTCCTTCGAGCGTGCTGTCTTCAGTATAGTACCTCCGCGAGTAACAATACCACTCACGTTCTCAGTTGTGAAGTTCTTAACCTCATCGTTTATCAGTCCCTCGTAGCCACGATATATACCTTTAATATTAAAACCATTATAGATACCTGCACGTGTCACGGCACGTATTGCCGCATTCATACCTGGTGCATCGCCTCCCGACGTCAGGATACCAATCGTCTTAATCTTTCCCATATTACTTTTTTCCTTTCTATTGTTGTTAGTTATATAAAATTCACTTCAAGCCACAGCACCAGCAGACCAATAAGTCCGCCTGCCAGCACCTTTGGTGTCAGGTTCTTCACATACCATCCCACTTTTATATGCTCCATCTTCATCAGTGCCAGTCCGCTAACCGAACCCACACTCAGCAGGCATCCGCCCACGGCTGTGCAGTAAGCTATTATCTTCCAGTATGCGCCGTTAGTCATAAAGTTGCCGGCATAGCTTCCCTTCATGGCTGCATCGGCTATCGGATATAGCGAAATGTCGCTCATCGCAATGGTAAACGAGTCGACTAATCCGCTCAGCAGTCCCGATACTATTCCTACTACCCATACGCTGCCGATGGTATCGTCAACCCACTGTGCCACGTCGCCAAACACGCCTGTCTCTGTAACCACACCCATTGCCAGCATGATACCCATCACAAATAGTATCTGCTGCAGGCTTCCGTACTGCACCGATCTTGGTGTCAGTCGCTGCTGCATCTGGTCGGCACTCATCAGTTTGCGGTTCATCACCTCGTTAACCACCCACAGCACGCTGAGCACACACAGCGCTCCAAGGAATGGCGACAGCTTTGTGATGTTGTGGAATGTGGGTATGAACCACAGTCCGCCTATGCCCACAAACAGCATCAACACACGCTGCCAAGGCAGCAGTCGGGTATCGTCGCCACGGAAAGGCATTGGTGCCCACTGGGTGTCAAGACGCTCGGGCAACTGGCGGTTTATCAGTATCGTAGGCACTATCCACGCCAGCATTACCGGCAGGGCCATATACGCAGTATATCTCGATGCTGTTATCGCTCCGTCGCCCCACAGCACCAGCGTCGTCGGGTCGCCGATAACGGTAAGACATCCGCCGCAATTGGCAGCTATCACTATCGCCGCACCTATCAGCATACGCTGTCGGCGACTCTGCACTATCGAGTGCATTATCACCAGCATCATCGTTGCCGTAGTAAGGTTGTCAAGATTGGCCGACAGGATGAATGTGGCCAGTGTTATTGTCCACAACAGGCGCTTCGGGTTTCGTGTTTTAATCCACTTAGTTACAAAGTCAAAACATCCGTTGTTGTGCAGTATCTCTACTATGCTCATCGTAGCCAGCAGGAACATCACAATGCTTGCCGCACGACCCACATAATAAAGGAATACATTATTATATATGTAATACTTCACCGCCTCGCTCGATGGCAGGTCGCCGTTAAGGAATGTCCAGTAGTCCTCAGCATGTCGCTGCATCACAAAATCGGTGCCGTAGCAGATGTAGACCACCCAACCCACAGTACCGATAAATATTGCGATAGCACTCTTGTTCACACCCGTAGTGTGTCCGGTAGCTATCACAACATAACCTAACAGCAGCAGTATTACAATTATCAGTGTCATTCTCTATTTTCCTCTCCTCTAATTTAAAATCTCAGTAGGTGACCAGAACCAGAATATCGTGCCTCTGCCGTCTTCGGTATTATCACGTGCACCTATCTTTCCGTTACAGCGGTCTATGATTGCCTTACATACGCTCAGTCCCAGTCCCGGGTTGTCCTGATTCTCGTCGTGTGTGTATGTGTTGCGGTCGCTCAGCAGACCAAAAATATTATTCTTCAGTTTCTCGGGCAGACCCTCGCCGGTGTCCTTCACCTCTACATACATACCACCCTCTTTCACGTAGTATGTCAGCGTTATCTTTCCCTCTTTGGTGTGCTGCATGGCGTTGTCCAGCAGGTGCATTGTCACCACCTTCAGCAGTTTCTTGTCAAGGTGTGCGCGCATGCCTTCCACGGGTTCCTCTACCTCCAGCACCACGCCCTCGTGCAGCTGCGGACGTATCTCAGCCGCATACTGGCTCATCTCGTAGTCCACGTCGGTAACCTCGCGCTGGAACAGCTGACTCTGCCCCTCTATATCACTCAGCGAGAGCAGCTCGTTAATCATGTGCAGCAGCTCCAGTCCGTTCTTGTTTATCAGCTGCAGCAGGTTCTGCTGCTCCTCCTTTGGCAGGGCCGTCTCGTCCATCGTCATCAGCAGGTCGCTGAAACCAATGATGGCGTTAAGCGGTGTTCGCAGCGAGTGACTCATGTTACCCATGAATATATCCTTCAGCTCCTCACTCTTACGTGCAGCCTCAGCAGCCTCGCGTGCTTTCGCCTCGTTCTGGTTGGCCACCATAGCATTGTGTTCGGCCTCTTTGGCATTACGCTTGGCCACATCGGCATTATGCTGTGCTATCTCCGCATTCTTCTTTGCCTCATCGGCGCTCTGTCGTGCTTTCTCCTCGTTTTCCTTAGCCTTCTCCTCGTTAGCCTTGGCTTTCTCCTCGTTCTCGCGAGCCAGCGCTAGAGCCCTCTTCAGGTTCTTCTTATTTCTGTACTGCATCACAATTATTCCGGCCATTATCGCAAACACGCCTGCAATAATTGCACCCCATACCCACTTAGGTATAATCAGTCCGTCAAAATGCGATGCCACATTACCGTACACATCCTCTACCACACCTTGGTCCACCATCTTGTCAAGCTCGGCGTTTATGGCGTCTATCAGTTGCTTGTTATGGCTCACGTAGCAGTATTCTCTTGGAGTAAGCGTAAGGTCTTCTGTTTCCAGATTATTGAGTTTGTACTTGGATATCATATATTTGGCCTGGTAGCGATAGCATATCACGGCGTCGTACTCGCCTGCAGCCAGATCTTTCATGGCCTTTGTCAGGTCGTATACTATCACTATCTTAGCGCCACTTTTCTTCAGCGTGTCAACCACGGGCCTACTCTGCATCAAGGCAATCTCCTCGCCTTTCACATCTCTCAGTCCGTAGTTCTTTCTCTCGCCCTTTCGTGTCACTATCTGGTAGTAAAGTCTCAGCACCGAGCGCGAGTAGTTTACCACATCCTTACGGTAAGGCGAGTACACCATCATTGCCAGATCCACCTTTCCCTGCATAACGTCGCCCGCAATGGCAGCCCACTTGTTCGGCTTAAACGTCAAGGGTATGTCCAGGCGTTTCATCAGTCGCTTGGCAAACTCCACGTCCACACCGCTTGGGTTTCCTGCTTCGTCAACGTATTCCAGTGGTGGATAATCTTGGTCGATACCAAAAAGCAATGGTTTTTCGTTGGTATAGCCTAAATTGTCGGCATTCACCGCGATGGCAAATGTCAGCAGTAGTAATATAGATTGCAATCTAAGCTTCATTAGCACCAATCAATTTAATCAGTGGCAAAGTTATGTAAAAAACTCCAAACTACCAAATATTTTCTAAAAAAAATATTAATTCTACAATCCTCTTGCCTTCCAGATGCGATCTTTGGCAGCATTAATCTCCTGGAATTTCTTCTCAGCGGCCTTTCTCACGTCGTCTCCAAGGGCTGCCACCTTGTCAGGATGGTGCTGCAGCGCCAGCTTGCGATAGGCCTTTTTCAGCTCGTCGTCGCTCACATCGGGGCTCACTCCCAGTACCTTGTATGCATCCTCCAGCGTTCCCTTGCCCAGATGCAGCATCTGGTCAACCTCGTTGGTATTCAGCCCCATCCACTGCGCCGCCTCTTTCAAGGCTGTAATCTCGCTCTGTGGCACACTGCCGTCGGCCTTGGCCACCATCACTAAATAGTTAAGCAACTGCAACCTCTGCGAGTAATCCATTTGTCGGTTTATTTGACTACAACATTCCCTCACCGTATGCTTAAACTGCTGCCAACCTTCGCGCTTCTGTTCCTCAAACAGTCGGTTCAGTATCTCGTTACCCTGCTGCACTGCCGATGCCCCAAAGTTCTGTCGCAGCATCTGTCGCACCAGCTCCATCTCGCTGTGCATGGCTTTTCCATCAGCCTTTATTATGTACGACGATAGCACCAGCAGCGAGAACAGAAAACTGTTTCTGTCGCCCTGCATCTGACGCTGACGATAAGCCTGCTGATAAGCCGTGTTATAATCCTCGTACGATGTCGACTGCCACGTACCGCTATTGTCAGGACTATTCACACCGTCGAGCATATTATCAAACAGCGAGCCAAGCAGATATCCGGCCAGTGCTCCAAGCGGACCGCCAGCCATCCATCCTATAAACCCACCTATCCATTTTCCTTTAGCCATAATTGCCTTCTATATATTTAAACTGCCTGCAAAGTTATATAAAATATTCTTTGCAGGCAACATTTAAACATTATTTCACGCGTTTACAAACAATATTTTGCGCCGGTTATCCTTCGGCCGCACCGCAAAGTGCAGCCATATCGCGCCGTAGCGTAAACTAGGCTAATAAAACAATCGCTTCTTTAAAAGCACCAAAGAAAGACCAGTAAGTGCGTTTAGCTCATCGCGCGTCAGATGGCCATTATCTTAAAGTAACAACAGAACCTTCTGAGAAGATTTATCGGCTACTTTCTTAGGAACTTGGTACAGATGGCAGATGGCAGTTTATTTGGGAGAGGTTTATTGGCGGAGGTAAAAAATATCATATACATATTTTACTATATATAATATATATATTATATATAGTAAAAGTAATACTCGTACATTTTTTCTGCTCATGAGAAAACTGCCATCTGCCATCTGTACCACTTCGAAAAAAATCGAATTATTAACAAAAATATTTACATAATTATTTGGTAGTTACAAAAAAAAATCGTACCTTTGCATTGTCAATAAGAGATAGAGAAAAATGCTCCCGCGCAAGAAAAAAATTCTCCCACGTGCACCAAGAAAATCTTTCACGTGCGATAGCAAAAGAGGCCTCACCTATTCTCGAAATGACAAGAGAGAGATAAGTAACAAAAATTTTAACAACAACACAAAAAAATATCGCTACATCATGATGCCGGAGCTGTACACCAGACTGAGTCTGAACAAGAATGGACATTTGATAATTAAGTATCATGTCGACTAAGCCTTCCTCCACCCCACTTTTGTCATGTCGACCAAGCGTTAGCGCGTGGAGACATCTCATGAATGCGCCCAAAGGCGCAAACGGCTAAAGCCGCAAAGATTCCTCGACTCTGCTCGGAATGACAAGGGAGGGTTGTGCTCGAGATGACAACGTATGAGGGTGGTTGCTCGGAATGACAAAACGGGGGATTTGGCTTTTTTCCGCGAAAAAACTTGCAACTTTCGGAATTATTGCATATATTTGCCACAGAAAGTGGGAAATATTTACTATAACACCTAAAATAATAAATGTTATGAAAAAGAAGTTTTTATGGATGATGACAGCGGTAATGACTTGCTGCATCAGTTTTACACTGGCTTCGTGTTCCGTTGAAGACAACGTGACACCAGGACCTAAACCAGAGCCTGCTCCTGTGGAGCCTACTATTGAGCCTATTGACCCAGTGAGATGTGAGGCAAAAGTGGATCTTGGCGACATTAGCGGACTGCCAGCAGAACTGCAGACGGCACTAAAAAAGCGTATGACAAACCTGGTTTCATCTGGTGCAGAGGCCGACATAAGCTTCTGCGTAGCAGGTGAAAAAGACAAGTTCGACTCTCATCTGAAGAAGGGCACTACAGCAATAGTAGTAGCACCAGCCGTGGGAGGCGACTTCAGCGAAATAGCTAAATTGGCTGGCGGAGTTTTGCCAAGTGCTACACAAATGCCAATACTGTTCTACGCCACGCAGAAATACGGACAGCACTACCTGATGCTGGACGGCGGAGAGCCTGACAACTTGGAAACAACTGAGGAAAAAGTGGACTTTTATGAGAGACGCATAATACCACTTGTACATTGGCTGAACAAGGTGGAGGCGCTAAAGGAGAAGAGACGCCTGCAAGAGGAGGCTGCACAGAACGGTCAGGCACCTTATGACTACGACGACCTTACCGCGAACATTGATGACGAAGGACTGAGCCTGACATGCAACTTGCCATATGATCTGGCCAATACGTTTGAATATTGGCCTTGGGAATTCCCCCTGAATGCATCAAGCAGCATCGACTTTGGACTACGCGTATATCCCATATACAAGCAGTCGTGCCATCAGGAAAAATCGGGCGACTACTATGTGGTGACTACCGAAATAACTCCTTACAATCAGGGTATGTGGAGAGCTTATAATGAAGAGATGGAATTCTTAGGCGATACGATGTATATGATGGGCTACTGGTTCAATAAGATGCACACCGCCTTTAAACTGGTGGACATGGACGGTAACGATATTCCTGGCATAGAATACAACCTGAAGCCTCTGCCTGAGAACGAAATAGACTCGCATCAGTATTCGGACGGTACGAGCACTACGATAGGAGGATCGGCTACAGCTGGATTCAGTGGATCTTCGCCTACAGGATCGTTGGGACTCTCGTTCAGCCACACAGTGAGCAGCTCTTTAAGCTATAGCATGGACGATATAGAATACACGCTGGACAGCTCGACAAAGGAGGTGAAATACGACTACAACTCGAAGAATGTGAACCCGGATAAAGACGACGATACTGACAAACATTACCCAAAGAACTGCCGCACGCAGTGGACAGTGCGCCAGGCATGGGTATGGTTTGTGCCAAGAGGACAGGCTGGAGTGGATGACAACAGCAATGTGAACTTCCAGATAGCACTGAACGGCGAACTTTCTTACAGTTTCTACTGGTGGATTTACCATCCAATAGGTCCTAACACGGGTGGAAAAACCTACACCTATACCGCGCTGAAGATTCAGAACCAGCTATGGCAGCTACAAGCTCCTAACCGCGAAAGCTGGGGACTGACATCGATAAAGAGCGAATATACCGAAGCTGTGATGGCGAACATCAAGTACTACCTAAAAGACCATGAAACGGAGGACCCTGTGGCCGTAGACAACCTGTCGTATCACCAGAACGACTTTGCGCTGATGGGACTGCCAGAGGGTACCTACACCATCATCTACGAGACCATAAACCCTAACACGGGCGAACACATGAACTCGTGGAAGTTTGAAAACGTAGAGGTGAAACAGGGACGCGACAAAGAGGAAGCCACAACGGCTCTATCATCGGTAAACGCTACGAAGATAGATGAATAATAAAAGAGCCACCCACGGAGGGTGGCTTTTTTATTAGAAGTTCTGCAACTCGGTATAGATGCGCTGCACAGGCAGCCCCATAACATTATAATAGCTGCCATTGAGGCCCGTAACACCGATATATCCTATCCACTCCTGAATGCCATAGGCTCCAGCCTTGTCGAAGGGGTGGTAGGTTTTTATATAATGATGAATCTCATCATCGGTGAGCTGCTTGAAGGTGACATCGGTGGTGACAGAGAACGAGCGCTGCTTGCCTGACGTGAGCAGACAGACGCCTGTGGTTACCTGATGGGCGCGACCGCTAATGGCACGGAGCATGCGAACGGCATCGGCCTCGTCTTTAGGTTTGCCAAGGATATCATCGCCTACGATAACAACGGTGTCGGCTGTGATGATAAGCTCGTCGGCCTTGAGCGAAGGTTTATAGGCAGCAGCCTTCTTCTCGGCGATATACTGGGCAACATCCGCTGCTGGCAACGAGGCAGGATAGCTCTCATCGATACCGTCAATCACGCGCACTTCGAAATCTAAACCAAGCCCCGCAAGGAGTTCCTTGCGGCGTGGCGAGTTACTTGCTAGAATATATTTCACCATCCGAAGGCTTTTTCGTTCATTACCCATTTGCCTTGAGCACGCAGAACCTGCTCAATGACATCGCGACCACAACCGCGGCCACCTTCGATATCGCTGACATAGGTGCTTATGGCCTTAATCTCAGCACAGGCATCCTTGGGGCAAACAGGGCACCCTACCCTGCGCATTATCTCCATATCGGGGATGTCATCGCCCATATACATTATCTCCTCGTCGGTATAGCCATAGATGGCAAGGAACTCATCGTAGGTGGATATCTTTACGGCACAGCCAAGATAGATATCCTCTACACCAAGACCCTCGTAGCGCACGCGCACGCTGTCTACCTTGGCGCCTGAGAGTATGGCAATGCGAAGACCAAGCTTCATAGCCAACTGAATGGCATAGCCATCTTTGATATTAACAGTGCGCAGGGGCAGACCAGCCTCACTGAGGTTGATAGTTGAGCAGCTGAGCACGCCATCGATATCGAAGATAATGGCCTTGATCTTATTTAAATCGTAATTAATCATCAAACATTAAATATTCTTTTAGTCGGCGTTCCGCCTTTGTAAAAGCGGCAAAGCCGAGCGAAACATTAAAATTTATTGAGGTGTACGTTTTCCCACTTTAGTTTTTCTTCGTCCTGTGGCTTACGCTCGTCCTGCCAATGGCCTAAGGCAAGAATGCAGAGGCAGTTGAAGTTATCGGGGATGCCAAGCACACCACGGATGACATCATCGGCAGGAGTGCCATCGTCGAGACCACGACCGCGCATCTGAATCCAGCAAGAACCCAAGCCAAGCTCCTCGGCCTGATACTGCATAGAGATAGCAGCGATAGAACCATCTTCTACCCAGCAGTCGTTCTGCATAGGATCGCCCAGAACGGCAATGGCCACAGGGGCGCCCTTAAGGAACTGGCTGCCCATATTCTTAGCATCGCTAAGCTTCTCAATGTCAACGGGATCATCGACAACTACAAACTGCCAGGCGCGCTGGCTCTTTGACGTAGGCGACATAAGGGCGGCACGGAGTATAAGCTTGAGGTGCTCGGGGTCGATTTCCTGAGCTGAGAACTTGCGATGGCTGCGGCGCATCTGCGCCAGATCTTTGAAATTAGTCATACCTTATTATTATTAATTTTGGTGCAAAGATAATAAAAAATTTAGAATTAAGAATCCGGAATTAAGAATTTTGTGTATCTTTGCCACGTGAAACCCGTGAAACTAACCATCTACACCAAGTGCGAGGATATGCCTGAGCTGCACAAAGGTAGCTACTTCCACAGCCGAGAGCTAATGGAGGTGCTGGAGACTGCACCACACCAGCGGCCTTACATGGTGGTGGTTACAGACGATGAGGGGAACGAACTGAGCCACATGCTGGGAATAGTGCGATATAGAACGCTGATACTGCCACCATACCTGCTGATACACTGCCGAGTGCTGGGCGAAGGCGTGTATGCCGACCCAGCGACAAAGGACGAGCTGCTGGACAAGATGCTGAGCGCGCTGACAGAAAAGCTGGACAACCGTGTGCTGTATATAGAGGTGAGCCACATGAGCCAGAAGATGCTGGGATACAGGTTGCTGAAGCAGGCTGGATACTACCCCGTGAACTGGATGAGCATTCACAACTCGCTGCACCGCCACGCGCCCGAGGAGCGCATAACAGAGAAGCTGCAGCGCACCATCGACAACACCCACAAGCGCGGGGTGAAGACGGAGATGGTGAAGACGGAAGAGGATTTTAAGGCTTTCTCGAGACTGCTGAGAAAGCACCACATACTGAAGCCTAAGCGCTATATTCCTGACGACATATTCTTTAAGAAGGTGATGGAGAACGGCGATGCGGACCTGTTTGTTACGAAATATCACGGATGGGTGATAGGTTGTGCTGCTGTGGCCTACAGCGAGGGCGACGCATATCTGTGGTACTCGGCTTTCAGACGAAAAACCTTCCACAACCTGCACCCTGACACAATGGTGGTGTGGGATGTGATGAAATACGCATACGAAAAGGGCTACCAGCACATGCGGTTTATGGACGTAGGTCTGCCATACGAAAAGAATGCTTACCGCGAATTCATACTGAAATTCGGCGGTAAGGAACAAAGCACCTATCGATGGTTCCGTTTCTCCATCAAGTGGGTGAATAAACTATTAGCTTGGATTTATCGCGAGTAATTAATAAATACCCTCTTCTTTTGTCATATCGCCATCGCCTGTGCCGTCGATGATATCGGCAATCTCGTTGTCGTTGGCTTTCATATTAATCTTGCCTTCCTCGGGTATATCGGGATATATCATACTATCGTTTACATCAGCCAGACCAGCGCTGTTGATAGAATCGATAGCGGCCGAATCGGTTACCAGAGGACGATACTCTACTTCCTCCTCAACATAATGCGAACGATCTGAACGGCCGCGACATGCCACAAAGGTGAGGATTGCGAGAGCGATAATTAAGAGATTCTTTTTCATATCTGTAGGGATTTAAATTCGTTCTACTTGTTTTACGCCCTTTACGGTGCGGAGCTTCTTGAGCAGAGCTTCGAGTCGAGAGGTATCTTCGAGCATAACCACAATATTGCCGCTGAACAGGCCGTCGTGGCTGTCGATATTGATGCTGCGCAGAACCAGCTTCTCTTCCTTCGAGATGATGCTGGTGAGGTTATTTACAATGCCGATATCATCGTTACCGATGACACGCAGAGAGATGCTATACTGCGACGAGCCCTTGCCGCTCCATTTGGCCTTTACAACGCGATAGCCGAAACGGCGGCGCAACTCGGGGGCGTTAGGACAATCGCAACGGTGAATCTTGATGCCGCCATTAACGGTTACGAAGCCGAAAACATCGTCGCCATAGATGGGCGAACAGCATTTTGCAAGCTGATAATCGAGGCCTTTAAGGTTGCGGTCGATGACCAGAACATCGTCATTGATGGCGGTATTTAGACCAGCTATCTTCGACTCGTCGAGCTCGAATTCGGATGCCGAACGAGCTTGATTATCTCCTGTAACCACAGCTTCTTTATCCCTGAGTTCCAGAAACTTATCGAGCACATCATTAGTATCGAGAACGCCATCGGCGATGGCCTTATAGAAGTCACTAACTTCTTTGTAGCCCATCTTACGGATGACGTTGAACATGATGCCCTCGTCCTGCTCTATCTTACGATTGCGGAACTTGCGCTCAAGCATCTCCTTGGCAAAGAGACCATCCTTTACCTGAGTCTCTTTTAGCGCCAGACGTATCTTAGATTTTGCACGTGATGTCTTGACAATAGTGAGCCACTCCTGACGTGGTTTCTGATTGGCCGAGGTAAGAATCTCGACCTGATCGCCACTCTTTAGCTGATAGCGAATGGGCACCACCTTGCCGCTGATGCGACCGCCTGTACACTGGTTGCCAAGCTTTGAATGAATGTGATAAGCAAAGTCGAGCACAGTAGCGCCAACGGGGAACTTCCACAGGTCGCCTGCGGGGGTGAAGACAAACACCTCGTCCTCGTAAAGCTCCATCTTAAACTGGTCCATAGCATCGAGGCCGTCGGCATGCTCAAGCATCGAGCGGATGCCTGTGAGCCACTCGTCAAGACCTGTCTCGCCCTTAACGCCTTTATAGCGCCAGTGGGCTGCCACGCCTCGCTCGGCCACCTCGTCCATACGCTCTGTACGTATCTGCACCTCAACCCACTTCTGTTCAGGGCCAAGCACGGTTATGTGCAACGATTCGTAGCCGTTTGACTTGGGCACAGAGAGCCAGTCGCGCAAGCGCTTTGGGTTGGGCTGATACATATCGGTGATGATGGAATATGCCTGCCAGCATTGCATCTTCTCGAGCTCCTGAGGGCAGTCGATGATGATGCGAATGGCAAACAGATCGTATACACCCTCGAAGGGGCACTTCTGCTTCTGCATCTTCTGCCAGATGCTGTGGATAGACTTGGTGCGGCCCTTGATATGGCACTTGATGCCAGCAGCAGTAATCTTCTGCTCAACAGGCTTGATAAAGCGCTCTATATATGCATCGCGAGCCGACTTTGTGGCACTTAGCTTCTCGCGGATATGGTAGTAAGCATCGTGCTCCATATACTTAAGCGAGAGGTCTTCCAACTCACTCTTAAGCTTATACAAACCCAGCTTGTGGGCAAGCGGAGCATAGAGGTAAGCCGCCTCTTGCGACACCTCGAGCTTTGCCTCCTGATTCTCAGTATCACGTATCTGGCGCATCAGGTTTACGCGGTTTGCAATCATGATGAGGATGACGCGCATATCCTCGGCAAACGACAACAACAGATTGCGAAAGTTCTCGCTCTCAACTGCGGGGTTCTTATCGTAAAGCTGCTGTATGCGGTTAAGGCCGCGTAATATCCGGGAAACAGACTCGCCGTGAGTATTCTCGACCTCCTCGATGGTGATATTGCCAGCCTCGATGTCGGGAATAAGCTCAACAGCCTCAATGGCATCGCCTTTAAGCCCTATCTCATCTATAAGAATCTGGGCTGTCTGCTGCGCCATGCGTTTCTTCTGTTCGTATGTAAATGCAAATTTTTCTGCCATAAATAACAAATTTCGCTACAAAGATACATTTTTCTTGGAATTAATTAGCATTTTTCGAAAAAAATGGTTACTTTTGCCGTAGATTTTTTGACTAAAAACACCTTATTTAATTATGTTAGCAGAGAAAGACTTGAAGCAAATTGCTGAGAAGGGTATCACCCCAGAGCAAATCGAGAATCAGTTGAATGAGTTTAAAACAGGTTTCCCATTCCTGAAATTAGAGGCTGCTGCAGGCATTGGCAAAGGTATTATTGCACCAGATGCCGACGAGCGCCAGAAGTTGGAAAAAGCATGGAACGAGTATAAGGCACAGGGCAAGCGAGTAGTGAAGTTTGTGCCTGCCAGCGGAGCAGCAAGCCGCATGTTCAAGAACATGTTTGCATTTGTTGACGCCGACTACGATGTGCCAACAACCGACTTTGAGAAGAAGTACTTTGACCAGATAGAGAACTTTGCCTTCTACGAGGCTCTGGACGCTGTGTGCCAGAAGAACGAGGGCAAGGGCATCAAGGCGCTGATGGCCGAGGGAAAATACAAGGCCGTGGCTGCAAACATGCTGAAGGCCGAGGGACTGAACTACGGACAACTGCCAAAGGGACTGCTGCTGTTCCACAAGTATGCCGAGGGTGCACGCACACCTATGGAGGAGCATCTGGTAGAGGGCGCACTCTATGCTGCTTCTAATGGCGAGGCACACGTACACTTCACCGTGAGCCACGAGCACATGGAGCTGTTTAAGGCTAAGGTGGCTGAGAAGGCCGACTACTTTGCAAAAAAGTATGGTATCAAATACGACATCAGCTTCAGCGAGCAGAAGCCATCAACAGACACAGTTGCAGCTAATCCTGACAACACCCCATTCCGCAACGAGGACGGCTCGCTGCTGTTCCGCCCAGGTGGACACGGAGCTCTTATCGAAAACCTGAACGAGATTGAGGCTGACGTTATCTTCATAAAGAACATAGACAACGTGGTGCCCGACCGCCTGAAGCCCGAGACAGTAGAATGGAAGCAGGTAATAGCTGGCGTGCTGGTAACACTACAGAAACAGGCCTTTGAGTATCTGAAGGTGCTGGATGCAGGCGCTACCCCAGCCCAGATAGAGGAGATTGCCGCATTTGTTAGCAAGAACCTGTGTACAGATGCCAAGAACAACAAGGTGGATGCCGAATATCTGCGCACCAAGCTGAACCGCCCAATGCGCGTTTGCGGTGTGGTAAAGAATGTGGGCGAGCCCGGAGGCGGTCCGTTCCTTACCTACAATCAGGACGGCACAGTAAGTCTGCAGATTCTGGAAAGCAGCCAGATTGACACCAACAACGAGGCTTACATGAAGATGTTTACACAGGGCACACACTTCAACCCGGTAGACCTGGTTTGCGCCGTTAAGGATTATAAGGGCAAGCCATTCAATCTGCCTGAGTTTGTAGATAAGACCACCGGTTTTATCTCATCAAAGTCGAAGGCTGGTAAGGAGCTGAAGGCGCTGGAGCTGCCAGGACTGTGGAACGGAGCCATGAGCAACTGGAGCACAGTATTTGTTGAGGTTCCTCTGGGCACATTCAACCCCGTTAAGACTGTTAACGATCTGCTTCGCGAGCAGCATCAGTAAACACAAATAATAATCCCCGCCCTAAGCAGAGCGGGGATTTATTTTTTTATTCTACCATCTCGTCGATAGCTCTTATACCCTTCTCGGTACATAAGCCTCTGAACGACACAAATACAATATTCTTATAAAGCTGCTCGATAGAGTATTTGCGATACAACTGCTTCTGGATGATATACTCGCCCATGACATCAAACAGCAAACCTGCCATCTCGTAGTCTACATCGCCACGGAAATAACCCTCGTCCACACCACGCTCGTAGAATTTCTGACTATCCTCACGCATCTTCTCGTTCTGCTCAGAAAGATACTGATTGATTCGCGGATAACGATTCATCTCCGAAAAAAACAGCGGATTGATATTCTTGAAGTCGGCCACAGTCTGATGGTATACAGCAAGCAGAATCTCCATCACATCATGACATCTGGCGTGAATATCATCGTTAATAGCACGACGAATCTCCAAATGTTTAAGAACAACCTCGTAAAGAAGGTCTTCTTTCTTTTCGTACAACTCGTAGATGGTTCGCTTTGAAATTCCCATCTCATGAGCAACATCATCCATCCTCACCTGACGAATGCCATTCTTTGTGAAAAGATTCATTGCAACTTCAACGATTTTATCGCGAAGTCCCAATTTGTACTGAGAAATTTCACTATTTTCTTGCATATTAATCCATTTTGCGGCAAAGATACAAAAAAAATCCAAAAACCCAAATGTTTTTCATAAGTTTTTAGTATTTTTGCGCCCGTATTTCAGAATAATCACATAATTAATAATACACTACAATGGTAAAGATCTCGAAAGAAGCCGCACTCATCTATCACGAGAGCGGTCGCCCAGGTAAAATTGAAGTTAAGCCTACCAAGGCCTATCGTACACAAACAGACTTAAGCCTCGCCTACTCACCTGGAGTAGCCTATCCTTGTCTCGAAATTCAGGAGAACCCCGACGATGCGTATAAATACACAGATAAGGGAAATCTGGTAGCAGTTATCTCAAACGGTACAGCAGTACTGGGTTTGGGTGATATTGGCGCGCTTAGCGGCAAGCCCGTTATGGAGGGTAAAGGACTGCTCTTCAAGATATATGGCGGTATCGACGTTTTCGATATCGAGGTAGCAGAGAAAGACCCCGAGAAGTTCTGCGAGGCTGTTGAGCGTATCGCTCCTACCTTCGGAGGTATCAACCTCGAGGATATCAAGGCACCTGAGTGCTTCTACATCGAGGACCGACTGAAGAAGAGCCTTGATATACCTGTAATGCACGACGACCAGCACGGTACAGCTATCATCTCAGCTGCCGGACTGAAGAACGCAATGGAGGTTATCAAGAAGGACATAAAGAAGGTAAAGATTGTAGTTAACGGTGCTGGAGCTGCTGCCATCAGCTGTACCAAGCTGTATATGGCTATCGGTGCCCAGAAGGAGAACATCGTAATGCTCGACTCAAAGGGCGTTATCTCAACAGAGCGTACCGACCTGAACGAGCAGAAGAAGTTCTTTGCCACAACACGTACCGACATTCACACTCTGGCCGAGGCCGTTAAGGATGCCGACGTATTTGTAGGACTGTCAAAGGGTAACGTACTCTCAAAGGATATGGTTAAGTCGATGGCCAAGGACCCAGTTATCTTTGCCCTGGCTAACCCTGTGCCCGAGATTTCGTACGAGGATGCTATGGAGGCTCGTCCTGACGTACTGATGTCAACAGGTCGTACCGACTATCCTAACCAGATTAACAACGTAATCGGATTCCCCTACATCTTCCGCGGTGCGCTGGATGTACACGCTAAGGCCATCAACGAGGAGATGAAGCTGGCTGCCGTACACGCCATCGCCGACCTGGCTAAGCAGCCTGTGCCTGATGTAGTGAACGATGTATATAAGGTGAACAACCTGACCTTCGGACGTAACTACTTTATTCCAAAGCCTGTTGACCCACGACTCATTACCGAGGTATCTTCAGCTGTTGCTAAGGCTGCCATCGAGAGCGGCGTGGCTCGTAAGAACATCGACGATTGGGATGAGTACAAGCGCTCACTGTCAGTTCTGCTGGGTCAGGAGACAAAACTCACACAGAAGCTCTATGCCACAGCAGCTGCTCACCCACAGCGAGTAGTGTTTGCCGAGGCTGTTCACCCAACAATGCTTAAGGCTGCAGTTCAAGCTAAGGCCGAGGGTATCTGCTACCCCATCCTGCTGGGTAACGACGAGGTTATCACCAAGATGGCAGCATCGCTCGACCTGAATCTTGACGGCATCGAGATTGTAAACCTGCGCCACCCCGACGAGCAGGAGCGCCGCGAGCGTTATGCACGCATACTCACAGAGAAGCGCCAGCGCGAGGGTTACACATTCCAGGAGGCTAACGACAAGATGTTTGAGCGCAACTACTTCGGAATG
>Ga0265299_10002127_pt1 | contig 20851 bp, 15 predicted proteins | sample AusTroGonzalo_MG_4_FD_193485 | JGI IMG/M metagenome (GOLD analysis project Ga0265299, IMG submission 193485) | Bovine rumen microbial communities from tropical cattle in Woodstock, Queensland, Australia - Gonzalo_02 | ecosystem: Host-associated > Mammals > Digestive system > Stomach > Rumen ... | reverse complement strand
AGAGTTCCTGGCCCGTCTGACAGAGATTGTGCCCTTCTCGCCCATCACGCCAGAGATGATCAACCGCATCTTCGACATACACATCAAGAACCTGCTGAAGACGCTCAACGAGCAGAACATCAAGCTCGTCATCGACGACACGGCCCGCAAGTATGTCACCAGCGTGGGCTTCAACGCTCACTACGGTGCACGTCCTATCCTCGGCATCATCCGCAAAGAAATCCGTCGCCCGTTGTCGAAGCTCATCATCGCTGGCACTATCCAGCCGGGTGATACCGTCACAATGAAGTACGACGAGGAAAACAAGCAGATCAACTGGGACATCGACAGCCCCGACGGTGAAGAGACCACCGTGCCCGGTAACCCCAGCCAGCCCAAGCCCGAACCCGTAGAGCAGGAGGCACCCGCTGCTGAGGAAGCTCCGAAGCCCAAGAAGGCTAAGAAGTCCAAGGCTGCTGAGGATCAGCCCGCCGAGGAAGCCCCCGCTGAAGAGGCATAAATTTTCTTTTTTATTAACCAATAAACCCAAACAACTATGGCAAGAAAAACTGTTATTACCAAAGTGCTCGATGCCGAAGCACAAGACGGCATCATCGAGTTCCCGCAAAACCGAGCTCTCTATGCAGACCAGTTCACCGACGAGGCTCCTCAGTCTGACGAAGACCGTGAAGGCTTCAAGGCCAAGAGCATGAAGGACGTCTTTGAGCACTATCAGCCCTCAAAGAAGGACGTCGCCCTCGAGAACGAGGAAGGCGGCGCTGTGTTCGAGGACTTCGACTTCAAGTCGGTCAAGGACTTCGAGGACGACGCTCTCATCGCCAACAGCGAGCTGATGAGCGCTGCCAAGGGCAAGATTGACGCCTACAACAGCGTCATCCGCCAGCTGGAGAAGAACAAGAGCCTGCGCAACGCCCTCAAGGACGAGGCTGCAAAAGGCAACCTGAAGAACGCCCTCAAGGCCCTCCTGGCCGAGATCGAGGCAGCTGAGTAAAGTATAAGAGTTTAAAGTTTAAAGTTTAAAGAAAAATTAAAACCATATTATTATGGCAGCAGAAGAACTGAAACAAGAAGAGCAGGGCCAGGCCCTCGAACTTCGTGAGAAAATAGAAAACCCGGGACAACTTTTGCAGGACAGCCTCGGCGGACTGGACAAGTTCGGCGGCTTCCAGCTGCTCAAGGGCCTCATCAAGGGCGTTGAGAACATGGACCCGCGCCGCAAGGCCGTGAAGAACATCTTCCTCGGCGACGCCTCCTATGCAGAGGCTCGCAAGAAGCTGAAGAACGAGCTCGAGCTCTGGGTCAGCATCTTTGAAGAGGGTTCATCCGATCCCATGGAGATTATCGACAACTGCAAGGAGAAGCTTAGCAAGGCCGAGACGAACCTCAAGAACAACCTCTTCACCGTACACGACGAGGTGCACAAGCTGGAGGTGACCTATCGCGCACTCGACTCCTTCTTCGCCAATGCCGGACAGGGCAAGGTGGAGTGCCTCACGCTGATGAACGTGAACAAGGAGGAGCTGGAGTACCACGACTCCGAGGACACGCTGGCCATCCGCGACGAGCTGGAGCGCTACTACGACCGTCTGAGCCTGAAGAACAACTACTCGCTCCTGGTCGTTCCCGGCTACATCGGCGACGCCAACACCATCCGCATGTGGGCCGACACGGCTTACCGCAACAAGGTCATCATGCTGACCGACTTCAAGGACTCCCTCAACTTCTCCATGCTGAAGGACGAGCTCGACGAGGCCAACATGCAGAGCCAGGATGCCAAGATGGCTAATGTGGTGATGACCGCCAACTACATCCTCGGCCGTAAGAAGAGTGAACTGGCCAACGAGGACGACGACCTCTACGTGCCCGCATCGGCAGCCCTCGCTGGCCGCATGACGAACACCGAGGAGACCGTCATCGCACAGGGCTGCGCTGGTAAGAAGTACGGTACCCTGAGCAACGTCAAGGGCGCACGCATGGATCTGCGCAAGAGTGAGATTGCAGCTATCATCGACATGGGTGTCATTCCTATGGTCGAGGAGGACGGCCGCACCATGGCCTTCTCAAACCGCTCGCTCTACAACGGCGCTACCATCGGACTGCAGGAGTATCCTATCGTCCGTGTGTTCGACTGGATCGGCAAGGTCTTCCAGAACTTCTTCAACGACGAGGCCTTCATCAACTGGAACAGCTCCGTCAAGGCTGAGCTGCAGCAGGCCGTCCACGACTTCCTCAGCGACTACAAGGGCCCAGGCAAGCTCATTGAGAACTACAACCTCAAGGGCATCAACCAGGATCCCAAGACGAAGGACATCAAGATCGAGGTGGAGCTGAAGCCTTTCTTCGCCGCCAAGAACTTCTTCATCGAGCTCACTGGCCACAACGGCGACGCCGGCACCGAGTGGGACACCAACGTTTCCTAAAATTCCCATGAGCCTCATTGGCCCCAGTGGCCTTTGAGGCTCATTCGCATTAAAAAACAACAACCCCTTTTTTTATTAACCCTTTAAAAACTAAAAAACAATTATGGCAGCACAGAGAACTGTTACCATTGATGCTGATGGCATTGCCCAGCGCGAAGTTATGTATGTTCGTTACGAACTCAACCAGCAGACCGACGTCGAGGGTCAGCCCACAGGCACCACACGCGGTGGTAAGATCACAGTGAAAGTTAAGTCAAATGACGACGGCAACACCGACCTGCTCGAGTGGATGTGCGACACCTACATGTCAAAGAGCGGCACCATCTCATGGCCCAACCGCCAGGGTGGCGAGATGAAGCACCTTGACTTCGTTGAGGGCTACATGGTCGAGTACGCTGAGACCTACGACAACAAGAACGAGGTGCAGCAGTACGAGGAGTTCGTCATCTCCGCTAAGGAGATCAAGATGGGCAACGCCCAGCACAACAACCGCTGGACCATCGACAACTAATCACATTACATCAGGTTTGGGGTTTGGGCTACAGCCCGGACCTCAAACCTTTTCCCATTTAAGCCTATATCAAGCCTAAAATCCATCTTACCTGACTATAATATTGTACACATTATATAATATAAGCGCATGGACTTTTTCGACTCATTAATTGACGAGGCCGCTCAAGCAGCAGGGTCAACAAAGGATGCTTTAGGAGCTGCAGCAAAAAGCGCAGGCAACATAGCACAAAACGCAGGCAATGCAGCAACCAATGCCGCACAAAGTGCAGGTAGTGCCATAAAAGATGCTGCCTCCAACGCAGCAGGTGCAGCCAAAGATGCTGCCACTAACGCAGCAAGCGCTGCCAAGGGTGCCGCCACCAACGCAGCCGGTGCTGCCAAGGATGCTGCTGCCAACGCAGCCGGTGCAGCCAAGGATGCTGCCGCCAACGCAGCTGGTGCTGCTAAGGATGCTGCCGCCAACGCAGCCGGTGCTGCTAAGGATGCTGCCGCCAACGCAGCTGGTGCGGCCAAGGATATGGCTTCAAACCTTACTGGCGCCGCTGAAAGCGCTACATCAGGTTTACAGGAAGCGGCCGGCAATGCCGGAGCAGCAGCCAGCCAGGGAATGAGCGACTTAAAGAACCAGATAAATGCCACTATCAGCGATGCAAAGGCTACTGCCGATTCAGCCATGAACGATGCAAGATCGCAGACCCAGCAGATGGTGGCCGATGCACAACAAAAGCTGGGCGATGCCAAAGGAGCCGCGCAGCAGCAACTACAGGAGGCCGGATCAGGAGTGCAGCAACAACTTACCGATGCCGTCGGTACTGCACAACAGACGGCGCAGGCTGCACTTGATGACCTGAAGCCACAAGTGCAGGACTCACTATCGGAGGTGAGCAATGTGGTGTCGAATGCCACAGAAGGAACAAAACAGATGGCGCAGAACGCCATCGACCAGGCAGGCCAACAGCTGAACGACAAGATAGCGAACGTTCAGGACGTTGCCAACCAAGCCTTTGAACAGGCTCAGCAGACAGCCGATCAGGTGGTCGGCGAGGTTGAACAGACCGCAACCCAGTCTGCCGAGGAGTCTGGGCAGAAGTCAGAAGAGGTGGCTGCCGAGTTAGAATCGAAGGTTAACGAGATCGTTGATAAGTCACAGGAAGTGGCCATGGCAGCCTTGGATGCTGCCGAAGAGAAAATCAACGAAATGGTGGAGGAGGCTAAAGAGGTAGCTCAGGATGTGGCTTCAGAAGCTAAGCAGGCCTACAATGATACCATGAAGGAGGCCCAAGAGCAGCTCGACAAAGCTACAGATGAGGCCCAACAGACCCTTAACAGCACCTTGGCAGATGCCCAGCAGACGCTCGACAGCGCTACAGGAGAGGCTCAGCAAACGCTCGACGAAGCCATGAAGGGTGCCCAAGATACGTTTGACGACGCCACGAAGGATGCCAAGCAAGCGTTCGAGAGCGAGTTGCAGGAGGCTCAGAAGACACTCGACAGCGCCACGCAGGAGGCTCAGCAGGCGTTTGACAGCACCATGGGCGATGCCAAGCAGACACTCGACAGCGCCACACAAGAGGCTCAGCAGACACTCGACAATACCTTGGGCGATGCCAAGCAGACACTTGACAGCGCCACGCAGGAGGCTCAACAGACATTTGACAGCGCCATAGGCGATGCCAAGCAGACGCTCGACAGCGCCACGCAGCAAGCTCAGCAGACACTCGACAGCACCATGAAAGATGCCGAGGAAACACTCAGTAACGCCACACAGCAGGCTCAGGAAAAGCTCGACAGCACCATGAAGGATGCCGAGCAGACGCTCACCAACGCCACGCAGCAGGCACAGCAGACGCTCGACAGCACCATGAAGGATGCCGAGCAGACGCTCACCAACGCCACGCAGCAGGCACAGCAGACGCTCGACAGCACGATGAATGATGCCAAGCAGACGCTCACCAACGCCACACAGCAGGCACAGCAGACACTCGACAGCACCCTGAATGATGCCAAGCAGACGCTCACCAACGCCACGCAGCAGGCACAGCAGAAGTTCGACAGCACCCTGAATGATGCCAAGCAGACGCTCTCCAACGCCACACAGCAGGCACAGCAGACGCTCGACAGCACCTTGAATGAGGCCAAGCAGACGCTCACCAACGTCACACAACAGGCACAACAGACATTCGAAAGCGCCAAGCAGCAAGCCCAGGACACCTTCAACGAAGTGGTGAACAAGGCCAAGGATACCGCTGAGCAGGCCAAGCAGGCTGCCCAAAACGCCTTCAACCAGGCTAAGAGCACAGCAGAGCAGGCCTTAAACACTGCCAAGCAAAAGGCACAGGAGCTCTACGACAGGGGGTCACAGGCCTTCAACGATGCCGTAGCCAAGGCACAGCAGACTTACGACTCTGCCATGTCCAAGGCACGCGAAACATTCGATGCCGCTAAACAGAAGGCCGAGGAGGTGTACAATTCGGTGAAGCAGAAAGCCCAGGATGCCCTTAATGCTGCCAAGCAGAAGGCTCAAGACGTGTACAATGCCGCCAAGGATAAGGCCCAGGAAGTCTACAACAACATCAAGGACAAAGCCACGCAGGCCTACAATGCCGCCAAGGATAAGGCCATGGAGGTCTACAACGGCGTCAAGAACAAGGCCCAAGAGGTGTACAATGCCGCCAAGGATAAGGCCCAGGAGGTCTATAACAACATCAAGGACAAAGCCCAGCAGGCTTACAATACCGCCAAGCAGAAGGCTGAAGAGGTATACAACGGCATCAAGGACAAAGCCACACAGGCTTACAATGCCGCCAAGGATAAGGCCATGGAGGTCTACAACGGCATCAAGGACAAAGCCCAGCAGGCTTACAATACCGCCAAGCAGAAGGCCGAGGAGGTATACAACGGCATCAAGGACAAAGCCCAGCAGGCTTACAATGCCGCCAAGGATAAGGCCATGGAGGTTTACAACGGCATCAAGGACAAAGCCACACAGGCTTACAATGCTGCCAAGGACAAGGCCATGGAGGTCTACAATGGCGTTAAAGCTAAGGCCGAAGAGGTGTACAATGCCGCCAAGGATAAGGCCATGGAGGTCTATAATGGTGTCAAAGCCAAGGCCGAGGAGGCCTACAATGCCGCTAAGGATAAGGCCATGGAGGTCTATAATGGCGTCAAGGCGAAAGCCGAGGAAGTATACAACGGCGTTAAGGACAAGGCCTTAGAGGCTTACAACGGCGTCAAGGCAAAGGCCGAGGAAGTGTACAACGGCGTCAAGGACAAGGCCATGGAGGTGTACAACGGCGTCAAGGAAAAGGCCGAAGAGGCTTACAATGCCGCCAAGGATAAGGCTTTGGAGGTGTACAACGGCGTCAAGGAAAAGGCCGAGGAGGCATACAATGCCGCCAAGGATAAGGCTCTGGAGGTCTACAACGGTGTCAAGGAAAAGGCCGAGGAGGCATACAATGCCGCCAAGGAAAAAGTCACTGAGACCTACAATGCCTTAAAAGATGAGGCTAAGCAAGCTTACAATGCAGCCAAGGAGGAAGTAGTCAACGCCTACAACGCCGTCAAGGAGGAAGCCATGAACACGGTGAATCAGATTAAGGATGGTGTAAAGCAGGCTGCAGAGGAAATCAAAGGTCAGGCTCAAGAGCTGATCAATTCTGCCAAGGATGCCGTCAATGAGGCAAAGGAGCAGGCTGTACAATTTGTCAGTGATCTCAAAGACAAGGGGCAGGAGATGCTCAACCAGGGTATGGAGACGATCTCCGGCGCCGTCAACAACTTGCAGAATCAGGTAACGAATACCCTGGACAACCTGACTGCCAAGCTTGAGAACCTGGCAAAGGACGCTGTCGACAATATTGCCAACGGCTTTACTGACGCCCTTGGCGGCCTAGACTCCAAACTGGGTGACGCCATCCCGACCCCAGGCGGCCTTGATGCTATGCCAGGAACGTCCACCAGCGATAATGACGCTTTCCACGGAAAGATTGTCATCAACAACAAGAAATACGGTATCGTGGAGTGTTCCTACGAATTTTCACAAACCTGCGACGCCACGGGAAAGCCGTCGACAAGACCAAGAGGAGGACGCATTACCTTCACCATGCCTTCACAGAGCGACGATGACGTATTCTTCTACCGCTGGATGTTTGAGAACACGCGAGTCTATGACGGATTCCTGAAATTCGTGGTGTGGGCAAGGCAGAACAAGCGCTGCTTCAAGACCGTCAACTTCAAGAATGCCTACTGCGTCGCACTGCGCGACTACTTCAACGACAGCGACTCGAAGCTGATGTACACCACCATCACACTGGCCACAGAAGTCATCAACGTAGGCGAGAACGACATCGCAGAGTTCAACAACAACTGGACATAAATTCTTCCGAGTTGACAACGGATTGTTGAATATTAAGATTCCCATAACATGTCGATACAAGTAAACAACATAGCCGTAAGCATCGATGGCACGCAGTCGGAGCAGTTCCATATAGAACTCTACGGGTCCAAGTTCACCTTTGACTCCTTCACGCTGACACAATACCTGTTGCAGCCCTGCCAGCTAAAGTTCACCCTGCGCAAAGACCGCGAAGAGGCAATTGACGACGTGCAGTTCGGTGCATGTGGCGGCTTTATAGGTACGGACATCACATTAGTGGTACAGACCAGCAACACCGAGAAGGACATCACGAATTTCCAGGAGGGAAGCCAAAATGCCAACATCGAGTTTGAGGGATTCATCTCCAATGCACGGGCATACAGGGAGGCCAGTGAATACTATATTCAGGTGACTGCGCTGTCCAATGATGCGAAAATGTTCTCCCACCCCAACAACTATATGTTCAACGACTATAAGCTGGCAGACATCATCACCGAGATGGTGAAATCTGAATACGGGTTGGAGTTGGAAGGAAAACCGGCACACGACAGCACCATCCACTACACGGTGCAGTACAACGAGGGCGACTATCAGTTCTTGCAACGAATGGCTGTCCGCTACGGCGAATGGATGTTCAGTACGGGTAAGAAGCTGCACTTCGGCAAACTGGAGAACCAGGAGGAAATCCAGCTGAAATATCCCAGCCAAGACATGTCTGAATATAATGTCAAGTTGCAGACAAGCCACATTAACTACGGATATTATAACATGCTCTACAACCATAGGAATGCTGTGTCCTATGGACTCGGAACGAGCCAGGAAATAACAGGCAGCGCCTTGAACGACAGCACATGGGTTAGTTCTAAGCAGGTATACCCCAGGATAACCAGAAGGGTGACACAAGGTGCTGGACTGGAGAGCGATAATGAGGTCACAGGCTTCAAGGAGCAGGAAGACGAGAACATTAAGTTGCATGCCGAACCTCTTTTTGCCGAACAGCGGCGCATCCGCAGCAACATGGTGGTCTACAGCGGCACAAGCTACTGCTCGCGTTTGAGGATAGGCAGCAAGCTCACCATCAAGGACGACTACATCAGCAGCGACTCTTCAAAGAAGAGCGAGGTGGAGCAGGACGTGATTCTCATCACCGGACTGACGCACACCTTCAACGTGAACGGCGAATACGAGAACAACTTCCAAGGCATTCCTGCCACCATCGACTATCCGCCTTATACCGATCAGAATATCTTCCCACGTTGCGACCACCCTGTGCGTGCCGTCGTCATTGACACGGAAGACCCGAAGCACTGGGGCCGCGTCAGGGTGCGCTTCCCCTGGCAGCAGAGGGAGTATTGGGGAAAGCACGGCGACAAGGAGAAAAACGGTATTTCACCTTGGATTCATGTGGCACAGCCCTACAATGGTGCCAATGACCAAGACGGAGGTTTCTTCGGTGTGCATCTCATCCCGGAAATTTTCACTACCGTACTCGTCGACTTCGAGGAGGGAAACTACGAGCGGCCATACGTCTGTTGTTGTTCCTTCGACATGGAATACCCCGTTGATTCCAAGTGGTATCCTGGTGCTAACAACGTGAAAGCCATCAGAACCGCCAGCGGACACACCATTGAGATACACGACACAGAGACAGCCGACGATATGGGCGATAGTGGATACATCCGCATCTACGACAACAAGAAGAACCATTATGAAGTGCTGCTCTCCACTGAACGCTCACTCATCAAGCTACGCTCAGTAGGCAATATCGAGCTCGATGCCGGCAACGATATCATTATGAAAGCTGGCAAGAACATTAAGATGACCGCCAAGAAGGAGAACGTGGAGATTACGGCAACTGAGAAAGATATCGAAATGCAAGCTGGAACAGACTATGCCCTGAATGCAGAACATGACATCTATACATCTGCAGGAAACGATAGCGGCCACACTACTGGCAATGATTATTGGGTAACCAGCGATAATGAAGTGACTCTTAGCGCCAAGAAAGAAGCACAAATGAACTCGCAGGAGGACAGGGTGTTAATAAGCGGACAAACACAAGTTGGTGTACAGACGAAAGACCAGGGGAGTGGCAGCATCGATTTTGGCACACAATTATTCCGAGTGTCAGCCAAGCAAAAGATTCAGATGCAGGATGCTATGGATATGGAGTTCACCAGCAGCAATGGTTTCAAAGTCTACTGTGCCACTATGGAGGTAAACGCCAACGCCACCATCAACTTCACAGCCACTGCCACTATCGATATCAAGGCTCCTATGGTGAACGAGACCTAAATACTGACCCCAAGAGATTCTATAATGGACAACTGGGAGGAAGACATCCAAAGCCCAGAGGCTACCGTTCAAGAGGAAGCCGCAGATACTCCGAAAAGGCGCGGTCCATGCAAGGACAGCATGGATAAGGACGGCAATAGCCAGCAAGGAGAGAGCAAGCCCAAGGATGTGAAGCGCGAAGACGTGGAGAAATTCTTAGGCAGACTCGATGAGTTGGTTGCATTGACCGACGCTGCCATGAAGAAGCTGGAGGAAGGCACTTCTGAGACGCGCAAGCCGCGCGGCGTGAGGTCTACCCTGCCACGCATTGAAAAACTGAACTGTGTGCTGCAGGCCACCAAAGCCATCGCCGATATCTTTGTTATCGGGACACAGGCTTCCCTCAATGCACTTGACAAGGGGGAAATCCTCAAAGCGTACAAGATGAGAGACAGCCAGTTAGAAAGGCTTTTCGAGAAAATAGGAGCCAAGACCGACGAATTGCTACAAGCCTTGACCGACGAGAACGATGACGAGGCCGACGGCGCAGCCCGCGAACTGCACAAGCTGGGCCTCTCGCTTGACTACACATCCGAGACATTCGCCGATGCCATTCGCGAGGCTACCCACTACTTCCCAGAGGAGAACGAGCAGTTGCAGCTGTTCTCCTATTTAAATATGCTAGAAGAGCCTGAGATGATTGAGCGTATAGACCGCACCATGCGTCTCACTGGCCATGTGGAAGTGGCTGTGGCTGATGCACCTATGCTGATGAAAGCCATGAAGGACAACGACAAACAGTCCATCAGCAGTATTTTTCAAAGTGCCTTTGAAGCTGAGGCCTAATCCCAACCCCTAACCCCCAATCTTCAACCCTCAATAATGGGAGATACCTACGTAGTTAACGGAGCTTTGATGACGTGCACCTTCGGACTTGCACCTACATCGCTTATCGTACTGCCCGCACGCACCAAACAGCTGAACCACATGCCGCGCGCCAACATCATGGACTTCGCGCCTATGGTAAACATTATGCCATTCGGCATGTGCAACACACTGAGCAACCCTGTGGTGGCCGCAGCTACCGCTGCAAAATTGGGTGTCTTCACGCCAGCAGCCTGTATCCCTGCAGTCACGGCGCCTTGGATGCCCGGCAACCCCCAATGCATGGTGCAAGGCATGCCGGCATTGACACGCAACAGCCAGTGTATCTGTATGTGGGGCGGTGTCATCCGCTTCACCACTGACGGCCAAATTCCTGGTCCGCCACCTTTCATCGCTCCCAAAATCAACTCGCCACTTGGAATGCCCATGCCTGGCAGGCCACTCTCACAAAAAGAGCTGAGCAATATGTCGGAGGAGGAGCAGGAGGAATACCAGAAAGAGATGATAGCTGCCCAAAGAGCCGGTAGCAGTGAGATTTTGGCAGCCGAGGAACTGGACGAGATGGCCAAGCGCTATGAGGAGAAGGGCGACATTGAGAACATGAAGAAATGCCAGCAGGCCAGCAACGACTACAAACTGATGGCTGCGAAGAAACAGGCCGACGCTATGCGTAACGTGAACAACAAGTATCGCGGCGTGGAAGATCCATATGTGAAACCTAATCTTTCAAAGGAAGAGCTGGAGCAGATTCGCAGTGAATCATTGACTAAGCAGACAGAAAAGCGGGAAGAGTTCATAGAGGCCAACAACGAATATCTGGCCAAAAAGAAAGAGACAGAAGACCTGGGTAAAGAAGTTGAAGCGAAAAACCAGAATATCCAAGACAAGAAAAACGAATATGAGAAAGCCAAGGCCACGAATGAACGGCTGATAAAAGAACAGGAGACTGCCGAGCACAACGTGGAGTATTATAAGAGCATGGAGAAACTGGCTATCGCCGACGGTGACCCAAAGAGAATAGCCAATTGCCAGATGAAGCGTGAAGAGGCTGAAAGATACGCTGAAGGCATGAAGATAACCAGAGAGAGGAGCGAGGCAGAGCGCACCCAGGCCTTTCAGAACTATGTTGACTCGCAAGCCGAGCACAGTAAAGCAAAGGAAGCCTGGAAACAAAGCAAGAAAGAAGAAAATGAGCTGCTGGAGAAGAAGGAAGCGAAACGTGAAGAGTATCATGAGCAAGGTAACAGGTATGTGGCCGCCTCACAGGCCCTGAGAGGCCAAGAGGGCATGGAGAAACACGAAGCCGCCAAGGCCGAGTATGACGTAGCCAATGAGGCAAATAAGGAAAAACGCCGCAACCTCTCAGATAAAAAAGCAGAAGAAAAGCAACTTGTTGACGAGTACAACAAATTTGCCGACAAGGGCGATGAGCAACAGAGCCAAGGCAATAAGGAGGAAGCCAGTGACTATTACAAGCAGGCTGGTGAGAAGTGGGCAGAGTCCAGACAGAAGCACGAAGAGGTAAAGAAAGCCCAAGAAGAGAAAGACCAGGCGCTTTCCAACCTGCATGAAGCCTACGAGAATTCCTACAGCGACGATGCCAAGCTCGCTGCCTACACCGCCAGGGTTGAATACGAAATCGGCCAGAACAATCTGAAGAACAAGTAAAGTCTAAAGACAAACAATCACGACATATCTCACCACACACTATGCCAGGAGGAACAGGAGCACAAAGCAATAGCAGACCGACAAAACTGGAGCAAAAGAAACAGGAGGAAAAAAGCTCACCAAAGGATATATATGTAAGCGTAGCCTTCTCAATCGTTGACATCGAACATCTTGTCAATCTTTATATTACTGATGAAGGTGAAAACAGTGAGCAGCAGTTAGCTGTTGTACCCGCCGACTATATTGTGGAAGAAGGCTTTCTTGACAGGACTGATTTCGACTGTTCCCTATTCGTAGACTGCTCCGACGTGCTTTTCCCTTACGATGACATTATGGATGAGTACCGAAAGGTGATGCTTGAGAAAATTGGTATGATTGTGCCTAAGCTGAAGTCAAAATTATCTTCTCTCTCAAAAGGCAAAACCAAAGCTCACCTATATATCCTGTCTACCGTAGGTGCTGACCAGCTGGCCTATGCCTTGTCATACATCTGCGCAGACAAGAACCAAGGCAAGATAAAGGATTCGAAGCTTTCAAGCAGCATATCCAAGACCTACGGAAAGAGCTTCCAGAAATACAAGAAAGTCAATGAGATAAGCATCGACTATTTTTCTGTCGTTGACCTGGCACTTGTGCACGCTGTAAAATAACACGCCAACATATGGGAAATCCTGATTCAGCCCTACAAAAGACAGCAAGGGTAATGAAACAAGCAGAAAAAGTGGGCAATGGCATCCACGAATTAACTGGAGTCGCTGGTTTCTTCCATCCTTACGGCTCTATAGCTCATGGCTCAATAAGTCTCGGATTGGCTCTTGGAAACTACATGAATGCAGGTATTCATGGCTATATGGGACTGTATTATATGGCAATTGGAGATGATGAAGAAGAAAGAAGGCAAAGAAGGATAGTCAAACAGTCAATGCATAATATGGGTGAAAACCTGAAAGACGTTGCCTGGGATGCTGTGTTCCTCATCCCGTTCACTAAAATATTGGCAAAGCTTGGCAAGGTTTTGAAACTAGCCAATAAGCTATTGAGCTTTGTCAAAAAGATTGAAAAATTTGCTTCAAAGGTTGAGAAGATTTCTAAACTAGCCAAGACTTCCGCGAAATTGAAAGAGAAGTGTGCCGTATTAGAGAAAAGACTTATAGCGCTCATTGATAAAGAATATGGCCCAATAGCAAGCGAATGCCTAAAAAACTTCAAGAAATGGACCTTCCCAAGCTATGCAGAGACCATAAAAAAATGGAAGGAGACCGGTAAAGCTGATCCACACGAAGTTGCCGAATTCATTCAGTCCATTATCGGACAGATAAAGTTTATCTGTGACAGTATAGGGAAAGCCTTCGCAGAATTTGAAAAAATGGTCCCCGACTGGCTGCGCAAGGATGCAGATAAGGAAATGGATAGAATATTTGCCGAGATGGACGAACTGGAAAAAGAATTAGAAAAAGTCCAGGAAGAAGAAGAAGAAAGTGATAATACGATAGAAGAGGAGGAAGAGTACGAAGAAGTTTACATAAAAGGTCCTGAAGAGAAATACTATGCCATGGACGACAAGGAGCTTAACGACTCCATAAGACAGTCAAGAAGGGACAAGAAAAAAGCAGAAGCACGTGCTGAAGAGGCAGACGAAGCTAAAGCTAAGCACCAGAAAAATGCGGACAAATATGCCCGAGAGGAGGCTGACGCACAGAAACGAATGGACAAGGCCCAAAACAAGAAGATTTCTGCCAATGAGGAGGCAGCCATCGCTGGAGGTGCCGAAGACTATTATCAGTCGCTGGCCGACAGCACGACTGACGAGAAAAAGAAGGCTGAGTATCAGAAGAAAGCCGATGAAGCTGCAAAGAAGAAAGAAAGGGCAGAGAAGAAAGCAGAACAGGCTGATAAAGATTTAGCACAGGCATCCACTGATAAGGATAACGCAACAACGAGCAAGGAGATGGCTCAATCCTATGTCGATTTTTACGAGGGAAAAAGGCAGCAGGCCGAGGACGACGCCTGGATGGCTCAACGCGAGAAAGAACTTGCCAAACAGGAGAAGAAAGACCGCGTTGGAGCCGACGAAAGAATTGCGGCCAACGAAGAGATCACATTACTGGAAGCCCAGTTAGACATATACAAAAGCAAATACAACAAGGCAAAATCCGACGAGTTTACCGCTGTCATTAACGGATGGGGTCAGAAGGATATCGATGATGCGAAGAAAGAGGCAGCGAAATGGAAAGGGAAGATGGACGAGGTACAGAGAAAGATCAACGCACTGAAACCAAAGGCCAAGAAATAAAAAAGAGACAAAAGCATGAACTTCCAATTCCAGACATCTGACTCTGCACCACGGCTCTATCCTCCGTTCCCGTTCTATGAAGAATACACGGATGCGGATGGTCACAGCCATCTGATCATGAGACGCAACAATCCGCACAGCGACTGGGGTGAGGCCACGGCGACCGTGGTACTGAGCAGCAAGGAACTATCGCTGCCTACCGCCATAGAACTAGGGTGGCTGTCGGTTGTTGAGTCAAAATGCTACAAATTTTCAGGGAATATCGACTCTGAAAAGATTGAGGCCCTATTTGAAAAGAAAGATGACAATGACAGTCCCCTGTTCGAATACATCGTTGTCGGCTTGGCACCCTACGGTGGTGTAGCAATATGGCTCAGGGGACCACTCAAATCCATTATAATAGACTGGAAGAAAGCTGAGTTGGCAAACCCCGAGGACAGAGGTTTTAAAGACTTCCTGACTGGAACGACTGTAGAGCAGTTTAGTCAGAATGTTCTAGCCACAGACGAGTTGATGCAGCAAAACCTTCTAGAGAACGGTCTGCCCGCCCGCAATACCTTCGACAACTGGATGAAGCAGTACAACTACCGTTTCACCCTGCTTGAGGAATACTGGGACGGTAGCGGCTGGCAGAAGTACGACGAGGAAGACCTCTACTACGATGACATGGACATCGTGGTGCTAGAGGTACAGTGCTTCGACGGCACCCACGACCAGCTAAACGACCTCCGGCTAATGCGCTACCACGAGGCGGGTATGCCTAAGATGTTGAAGGCGAAGTGGCGCGTGGGGCGCAACAACTTCTCGGCTTACTATTGGTTCAACGACGCTGCACTACACAACGTGTTCAGCCGCTACTCCATGATGGACACCGAGGGGCGCATGGACATTCTGCTGCGCATTGACACCCGCAACGAACAATACGGCATAGCCTTGAAGATCGACATGATGCCGCAACCAGCTGACATTCCCGTTGAGGCCTATGAGATGCTGGTATTCAATAGCGGCAACGAGCTGTGGCGCAGCCCGAACTTCAGTCAGGAGGATGAAAAGGCCTGGGAGTGGTAACTGATATATTTCAAGAAAAATAGTTTTTACGCTTTTTATGCCAAGACCTAACATTTCCTCTGAAAACGCCTTTATACAAAGGCATTTTGAGATGTTACCTCTTATTCCAAGACCTCACATAGACCTCACATAGACCTAACATGAACCTAACATTGACCTCACCAAGACCTAATGTGTTACTCCCGTACCTCCATGTTACCTCTATGTTAGGTCTATGTTAGGTCTATGTGAGGTCTCAAAACATGACCCAACATGGTGAAACACCAGCAGGAATAGGCTTTTTGGAGGACGATGTTACCTCTTAGCGATTTTTCGCATATAACTCAAAAAATTATTCACGCTACATAATTTCATATAGAGGCTCCAAAATTTTCTCTCGAGCCTCCGCATTTTTCCCAAGAGGCTCCTGAGCAATTTTTCGAAGCACTTTAGACAGCCAATATACAACAACCACTAATTACCTAAACACCATATGCCTGGATATCATTTTGACGAGAATGGAATGATCGTTTTCGACGTTCCTGAGGATCAGCCAAAGAAGAACTATAAGGGACGTATTGACGAGGAGACGGGAATGTTCGTCTTTGACGAGGTGCCCGAAGAAAAACCCAAACAAGAGAAAAAGGAAGAGAAGAAGAAAGAGGCAAAGAAACAAGAGGCCAAGGACGCCAAGGACAAAAAGGCTGAAAGCAGTTCGGCATCTGCAAGGATGGACAGCAATGGCATGATTGTGTTCGACGTCCCTGAGGATCAGCCGAAGAAGAACTACAAGGCTCGCATGGACGAGGAGACGGGAATGTTCGTCTTCGACGAGGTGCCCGAAGAGCAACCGAAACAAGAGAAGAAGGAAGAAAAGAAGCAGGAGAAAAAGAAGGACGAGAAGAAAAAAGAAGAGAAGAAGGACGAGAAAAAGAAGGACGAGAAGAAGAAAGAGGAGAAGAAAGATTCTTCCAGCTCACAATCATCCAACAGCAGCTCAAAACCTGCATCATCTTCTGGAGCTTCTTCATCCAGCAGTCAGAAACCGGCAGCATCTTCCAACGGTCAGAAACCGGCGGCATCCAGCTCCCAGTCATCGGCAAGTCCCAGCCCCACATCGTCTTCTACTCCTAAGCCCGCCGAGAGTCCCAAGTCTGAGTCAAAAGGACAAAGCAGCTCCTCCGGCGGCCAGAGCAAGAAACCGCAGCAGAACGAAATGGGTCAGTTTATAGTCGAAAAAAATCAAAATTCCAAGAAAGAACGACCCAACGATGTCAAAATCATTCTTCTGTAGAAACAACATTAAAACGAAAAAAACAGCATAAAAGTTGCACAATAGAATAAATTGCCGTAACTTTGCAGAGAAAAAATAAACACATAACGATATTTTAGCTATGAACAGATTTGCAAGTATAGATTTCTCGCAGCGCAATCTGAACCTGACCATCGCCATTACCAGCAATGGCGTCGTTGAGGTGAAAGACCGCAATCGTCTCATCTGCACGGGCAGTAGAGAGTATTGCATGGACGCCATCCGCAACTACATGGTGTTCTTCGACGGCTCTGACAAGAAGGTGCAGTTCCACATCTACGACCTCACAGGCGGCAATCCCTCCGGCGTGGAAGGCAAAGCATTCTTCAAGAGTAAGCTTAGCCAGATGAGGTCATCGGCACGAGGACAATTAGACGTCATCGCCCATAACTATATGGTATGACAACATGCCAAGTAGCACAAAACCAGAAAACAATAACAAAATAATAATAAACAACTATGACAGATCAGGAATTTTATCAGGAAGAGTTTATCGTCATGCTCACCATCGACGGTACTTCCTATGACGAGATTGAGGTGAAAGTGACCGACCCCAACAAGACCATCCGTGACCAAATCAACAGTATCGTGCAGGTATTCGAACTGCCGAAGATGGACAACGGCGGCAACCCCATCCAGTATTTGCTCGGCAAACTGATGGACGGCGACGAGGAGCCCGTCATCCTTGAGTTCGAGGATGAGAACGGACGCGAGATGGCCCTCATCGACTACGAGATTGAGCCCTTGGACCACCTGCATCTTATCAGCGTGCCCATCGCAGGATAAATTGAAAATTGATCATTGAAAATTGAAAGTTATGAATCCCGCAATAAACAACTTTAACCTGAAGGAACTGAAAGGGCGCGATGCACGCCTGTTCCAGGAGTGGAAGGAGCTGGACTCACTGTGCAGCAAGCGCAAGGCTGAAGGCCCCAATCCCATGAAACCGTCACTGTCGTATATCATCCGCCGCAAGAACGCTGTGGGTCTGCCCACCGAGTTCGAGATTTGGTACCGCTGCAAGAGCATCGTAGGCGTGGAGGATACAGAGCCGCCACGCAAGCCCATCTTTGGCTATCTGCACAAGATGAGCGTAGTGCTGCCCAACAACTATCCGTCGGCCGACGGCAACCCCGTCTTCACGTTCATCAGCGACGTGTGGCATCCCAATATCCGCTACAGCGGCTCGTTCAAGGGACACGTTTGCCTCACCATCAAGGAGATGGGCGTGTTGGCCTCCATCAAGGACCTGGTGCTGCGTGTTGAGCGCTATCTGAAGTATCAGATGTATCACGCACAGAACACCTATCCCTATCCTGAGGATCAGACCGTAGCTGAATGGGTGCGCGAGGAAGGTGAGCCCAACGGATGGGTGAAGTTCGCTCAGGAGATGCCCGAAGAGCCTGCTCCGAAGCCTGCTCCTACATCTCCCGCTGAAGAGGGTGCCGAGCCGAAGAAGAAAATCTCGCTGAGCATTTGACAAAGGGCGTTATAACGGAATAACGGAAAACGTTATAACGAAAGACACGAAAACGTTATCACGAGGTAACAAAAACTGAAAAAACTATGAAGAAAACATTATTAATGACGATACTCTGTCTCGCAGCCCTCACTAGTAGGGCCGACGAGCAGAAGAAGATCACGCTGAGCAACGACAACACGAAAGAAACCGTTAACTTGTCGTACTGCAACATCTTCGTCACGTTGATGAATCCCGACAGCGACGACGAGTTCGGACAGGTGCTCATTGAGATTGAGAACCTGGACGAGCAGAAGATTCTCGCCCTCTTCCATAAGCCTTATAAGGAGAAAGAGGTGAAGAAGCTTCGTCCCTCGTTCCAGTATGACAAGCTTTTTGGCGGCACGAAGGGCAAGCGCGTCATCGACCCCTACAACCTTGAAACCGGTCAGGACGTGTTCATCGAGCCTTCAAACAAGCACCAGCTGGCTGCCTTCCACGCTCCTGGAGATAAGGAGATGGCCGTGATGCTGCCTATCTACCTGAGCAAACCGAAGGAAGGTCTGGTGCAGCGCATCCTCGGCGGCGAGAAGCTGTTGCTGCTGCGCAAGCAAGTCATAGAGCTTGACATCACCGTAGAGCTGAAACCCAGCGCTGAATACTTAGGTATGGTGGACGAGTTCAACAAACTGAAGAAAGACGTGGACAACGCCGTTTTCTGCACGAACAAAAAACACCGTCCTGGAGTGGACCAGCAGAAAGAGCCATACCAGAAGCGCATCGATGATCTGAATGCAAAGATTGACGCAGCCATCAGTGCACATGGTTGGCAGGCCGGCGACGGCGGCTACCAGCGCTTTAATGCCATCAAGGAGGATCTTGCCAAGATTGACCTGAGCAAGCAGGAAGGCATCTGCCGCCAGCATCGTTCCAACGGAACAGAGCGCCCCAAGCACCAATGCGCTTACTGCAGTCTGTCGCTGCAGCAAATCTACCACAAGCTGGACGACCTCTACAAGAAGATTTACACCAGCAACGACCGTCAGGCCACGAAGGCCAGCGTCATGGGACAGGTGAACGGCCTGTACAACTGCTGCGTCGATGCCAATTGTGAGAAGCACGCTGCTGCATGGAGCAACGGCGGCGACTACAAGAATAAGATTATTGAACGCTACAATCGTATTCAAGGTCTATGATGAACAAAAGGCTCACACAGCTGGTTGTCGGGCTCTGCGCATTAGGTTGGGCAGGTTCCGCTCAGGCGAAAGACGTCATCGACACGCTCTATTCCTCTGACGGCGACCGCATCATCCTCACCTACACCATCTCGCAGAATGGCGGAAAGACCACAGTGCTCTTCACCAACGTGCAGAAGAAACTGGGGTCTGCCAACCAGCGTAAATATCGTAAGTTGGACGAGGTGGCAGTAGCCATCTTCGACCGCACCGGTTCGTACAACGACACGAAGTTTGAAGGTATGACGCCCTCAGCTTTTATGATTCCTGCCGGTGTCAGTTATACCCCGTCTGAGGACGGATTCTTCCTCTTAGGCGATAACCCTCAGCTGGCGTTCACTACCGGCAGTGAGGCACAAATCTCTATCCCTGTATTCCTGGCTCATTACGAGAAGAAACGCCACTACAAGGTGTTCAGCCAGTGCGGAAACATGAACTTTTCTACGAAGGTTACAGGTGGAGGCGGAGGCAGTGCCAGAGGCGGACGCAGCGGTGGAAGTAGTAGCGCCAGAAGTGGCGACAGGGCTGCTAATGCCGACGACATTATCGTCAGCGAAGAGATATCTGACGAAGGACTGACTCCTCTTGATGATGCGATGATTACCATTGCCAACGTGAAGAATCAGCTCGCCGACGTCAAAAAACTCCCCTTCCCCGAAGACCTTACCTTTTTGGCCAATCACCTGCGTGACCTGCGCAGCAAGATCTCCGACATGGAGGTGGTGCAGGACATCAGCGATGTGCTCGCCGCCTATGACAAGAAAAAGGCAGAACTAGAGGAGAGTGCAGCCAATGAGCAGCAGGCCGCTGCAGCCGCAGCCCAGCAAGCCCAAAAGGAGGAGGCTGCTGCACAACAGGCCAAGCAGGACTCTATCCAGGCAGCAGAGAAGAAAGAAGCCAGTGATGAGAAAAAAGGCATGATGTGGATGATTGGCGGCATTGCCGGTGTGGGCATGCTGCTGATGTTCGGCAAGCAAATCTTCCAGACCATCAAGAACAACAAGATGCAGCGCATGATGATGGACAACATCAACAAGGCGCAGCAACAGGCAATGGGTCAGATAAACATCCCAGGTATGGAGAATAATCCGCTGGGCAAGGAACTGAACCAAATGGTGAAGAGAGAGGCTAATAAGAAAATGTCAGCTGAAAGCAATGTAGCCAAGGAAAAGCTGGCTGCCTTGACCAAAGGCGGTGGTGCCGCAGCAAAACCCGCTACTCCTGCAGCCGCACCCACAGCTGCCCCCGCAGCAGCCCCAGCAGCCCCAGTGGCTCCGGAAGCCCCAGCTACTGCACCTGCCGCTCCTGCCACACCTGGCAAGCGCCCATTGAGGAAAGCCAGTGAGGTAAGAGCAGCTGCAGGCTTG
>Ga0265299_10002126_pt1 | contig 20854 bp, 21 predicted proteins | sample AusTroGonzalo_MG_4_FD_193485 | JGI IMG/M metagenome (GOLD analysis project Ga0265299, IMG submission 193485) | Bovine rumen microbial communities from tropical cattle in Woodstock, Queensland, Australia - Gonzalo_02 | ecosystem: Host-associated > Mammals > Digestive system > Stomach > Rumen ... | reverse complement strand
GTCAAGTAGCAATCGATCATAACATCCCCGATTACCAATATTTTAGCGTTTTTGAATTCATCAAAAATCTGATCTACGGTTTCCTTTTTCATTGTCAAAAAATTAGCCCGCAAAGATACAAAATTATTTGGTACGATGAGAATGGACCATAATCCATTAAAATCGTATATTTGCCGCCCTATTTAAAAACCGAAAATGATGAAAAAAGCATATCTCCTGCCGACAATTCTCATCGTCGCCCTTGTGATGACAAGCCTCCTCGTTTCCGCACAGAAGACCCGTGTCTATTATTACAGCATTGACGACAACATCTCCAAACCGGCGCTCCGGCTCACGGAAAAGGCGGTGAAGGAAGCCGAGGACGGGAAATACGAATACCTCATGCTGGAGCTGAACACCTTCGGCGGGGAGCTCGACGCCGCCGACAAGATCCGCACCTTGCTGCTCAACACCAAGGTGCCGACCCTCGTGTTCATCAACAACAACGCGGCGTCGGCGGGCGCGCTCATCAGTATCGCCTGCGACAGTATTTACATGATGCCCGGCGCTTCCATCGGGGCGGCCTCGGTGGTCAACCAAAGCGGGGAAATCATGCCCGACAAGTACCAGTCGTACATGCGCTCGCTCATGCGCACCACCGCCGAGCACAACGGCCGCGACCCCAACATCGCGCAGGCCATGGTCGACCCCGACGTGAAAATCCCAGGCATCAGCGATTCGGGCAAAGTGCTGACGTTCACCTCCGAAGAAGCCGCTAGCAACGGCTTCTGCGAGGGGGTGGTCAACAGCCGTGAGGAGGCTCTCGCCAACGCAGGCGTCGAACAACCCGAGATCACCGAGCAAGAGCTTTCCCTCATCGAGAAAATCATCAACTTCTTGGTGAATCCGGTCGTGAGCGGCATCCTCATCATGTGCATCGTCGGCGGCATCTATTTCGAGCTGCAGGCCCCGGGACTCGGACTTGCTTCCGTCATCGCGCTCATCGCCGCCCTACTCTACTTCGCCCCCCACTATCTGGAAGGTCTGGCCGCACACTGGGAAATCCTCATCTTCGTAGCCGGCGTGGTCCTGCTACTATTGGAGTTTTTCGTCGTCCCTGGTTTCGGGGTTACCGGCATTTCCGGCATCGTATTGATAATCATATCATTAGTATTAACCTTAGTGTTCAATGTCGGTTTCAAGTTCAATTTCAACCCGGAATTCAACGCTTCGGTTTACGTCAGCAAGATGACCATACTGGTGCTCGTCAGCAGCTTGGCGGGATTCTTCCTGTCGCTGTGGCTCGGCAAGAAGCTGATTCTGGCGGAGACGCGCTTCGGTTCCTTGGCCTTGCGCACCGGTCTCGACAGCGACAAAGGGTTCACCTCGCAGGACATGCGCAACGAGCGCTATGTGGGCAAAGAGGGCACGGCGCAGACCATCCTCCGCCCGTCCGGCAAAATCAACATCGACGGCGATGTTTTAGACGCCACCATCGAGCACGGCTACGCCGAAGCGGGCGACAAGATCAAGGTCACGAAATTTGAGAATGCCCAATTGTTTGTGAGAAAAATGATACAAGACAATCATTGATATCTTCATTGTGCGGTATGTAGGGGCGAATAATTATTCGCCCCTACAAAACACGGAATCCCTTACCCTTAGAATTGTAACCCTTTAACCCTATAACCGTGTAACCAAAAAAATGTATCTTTGCAGGTCTTAATCGAATTACAAATCTTAAATTTCAAACATAAAAAGAAAAAACAATGAATCAAGAACTTTTGAATCTTTATCCCAAAGGATTGTGGGATATTTTCGGACACATTTGCGATGCTCCGCATCCTTCCAAACACGAAACGGCCGTGATCAAATGGTACAAGGAATGGGCCGCTGAGAACAAGATCGACGTGGTGCAGGACGAGACCGGCAACCTGCTGTTCACCGTCCCGGCCACCCCTGGCATGGAGAACCGCACGCCCGTCGTGCTGCAGGCGCACTGCGACATGGTGCCGCAAGCCGACAGCGACAAGAAACACGACTTCCTGACCGACCCCATCGAGCCGATCATCGACAACGGCTGGGTACGCGCCAACAAGACCACCCTCGGCGCTGACGACGGCATCGGCGTGGCCGCCGCTCTTGCCGCCATCACCGACCCGAACTGCCAGCACGGACCCGTCGAGGTGCTTGTCACCATCGATGAAGAGACCGGCATGACCGGTGCTTTCGGTCTGAAACCGGGTTTCGTGAAGGGCAAAATCCTCATCAACCTCGACTCTGAAACGGAAGGTGAAATGTACGTGGGTTGCGCCGGCGGTATGGACGCAAACTTCAACCGCAACTACACCACCGTGGCCACCCCCGCAGGCATGAAGGGCTACAAACTCTTCGTCACGGGTCTGCACGGCGGACACTCCGGCATGGACATCAACCTCGGACGCGCCAACGCCAACAAGATCGCCACGCGCTTCCTGCAGAAGGCTGTCCGCAACTTCGGCGCTTGCGTCGCTTGCATCAACGGCGGCGGTCTGCGCAACGCCATCCCGCGCGAGGCCACAGCCATCCTGACCGTCCCCGCTGCGAAAGCCGCTGAATTCGAAGCCTTTGCCAAGGAGTTCGAAGCTATGGTGAAGAACGAGTTCGCCCTCACCGAAGAAGGTCTCAACCTCACCGTGACGGCTGTTGATGCTCCCGCTCAGGTCATTGAGCCCAAGGCTTTGAACCAATTCCTGAACATGATTTACGCCATACCGAACGGTGTACAACGCATGAGCGACTCCATGCCCGGCTTGGTGGAGACCTCTAACAATCTGGCCAACTTCGTCGCCGAGAACGGTGAGATGAGCGCCAAGTGCCTGATGCGCAGCAGCGTGAACAGCGCGAAAGAGGCTCTTGGTGAGAAGATGGTTGCCATCGCTGAGCTGGCCGACTGCGGCATCGAGCTCACCGGCGCCTATCCCGGCTGGAACCCGAACCTGAAGTCCCCGATCATGAACACCTGTATGAAGGTCTATAAGGAGAAATTCGGCAACGATCCCAAGGTGATGGCCATCCACGCCGGTCTGGAATGCGGTCTCTTCGGTGTCTGCTACCCTGACTGGGACATGGTCTCCTTCGGCCCGACCATCGAGCACCCGCACTCCCCCGTCGAGCGCGTCAACATCGAAAGTGTCGGCAAATTCTACGATTTCCTCGTGGAAGTGCTGAAGAACGTGCAATAATTTCGGGAGAATTGATAAACAAAAAATGTAGAGACGCAAAATTTTGCGTCTCTACATTTTTTTATAACAGCCTCACCGTGCAAACCGAAAAAAGTGTATTTTTGCGCACTCTTTTGAGAAAGGAAAGTTGGCCGAGCGGCTGAAGGCAGCGGTTTCGAAAACCGCCAGGGTGTAAAAGCTCTCACAGGTTCGAATCCTGTACTTTCCGCCATACCTCTGCAACGCGCTATTATTCAGCGCGTTGTTCTGTTTTTGGAAATCACTGCGCCAAAATTGCGCCAACTCCAACCATCCTTTTATACTCCCAAAGAAAATAAGAATACGACAACGACACAAAACCATTATGGCGAAGGCTCCGGGTTGCGGAATTTTTGTATTTTTGTCGCATTAAAAAAACGCATTATGACGGAAAAAGAAGCCTTCGTCACCCGCCATTCGGTGCGACAGTTCATAGAGAAGCTCGTTTTTTCCTTATCGGCTACTCCAAGATTGACCTCGGCATCGACAAATACCATATTGAAGTCGGTGCTGGCAAAAAGATTTCCGAATGGATAAGATATCACAAGGCTACAATCCTGAAGATGCACCAAGAAAATTTGTAAGAACAATGAACTCCGAAGAAACTCGCATTTTGGAATTCGATGCAGTCATCCTGCAAAACGAAGAGATGGACGCCGCCTACGTGGAGGTGCCGTTCGACATCAAAGCCATTTTCGGCAAAGGCCGCCTGTTGGTTCACGCCACTTTCGATGGGGTGCCCTACGACGGGCAAATCGTGAAGATGGGAACGCCCTGCTATATCATCGGTGTTCGTAAGGACATCCGAAAACAGGTGGGCAAGAGTTTCGGCGACACAGTGCATGTAACTTTTTGTGAAAGATAATTTAAAACCGTAGCCCACGGCTTAGTTTCGGTTTCATTTTTTTTGTATTTTTGCGGCCCATAAAAAGATGATTTTTTATGGACACCAAGTACATCTTCGTCACAGGCGGTGTGGTTTCCTCGTTAGGGAAGGGCATCATTTCCGCCAGTATCGGCAAACTGCTGCAGGCACGCGGCTACAAAGTCACCATCCAGAAATTCGACCCGTACATCAACATCGACCCGGGCACGCTGAACCCCTACGAGCACGGCGAGTGCTACGTGACCGTCGATGGTATGGAAACCGACCTCGACTTAGGGCACTATGAACGGTTTACGGGCATACACACCACGCGCAACAACTCGATTACCACGGGACGCATCTACAAAACGGTGATCGACCGTGAACGTCACGGCGACTATCTGGGCAAAACCATCCAGGTGGTGCCGCACATCACCGACGAGATCAAGCGCAGAATGCTGCGGGAGGATGAAAAGGACGAGCATCTGGATTTCGTGATCACCGAAGTTGGCGGCACCATCGGCGACATCGAGAGTGCGCCGTTTATGGAGGCTATCCGTCAGTTGCGCTGGCAACTGGGGCGCGACGCCGTGTGCGTGCACCTCACTTACGTGCCTTACCTGAAGGCTGCCGACGAGCTGAAAACGAAGCCCACGCAGCACAGCGTGAAAGAGTTACAAGGAATGGGAATCCAGCCGGACATCCTCGTGCTGCGGACGGAACGTCATCTCGACGACCACGTCCGCATGAAGGTGGCCTCGTTCTGCAATGTCGATCTGGAATGTGTGGTCCAGAGCGAGGACATGCCCAGCATCTACGAGGTGCCCGTGAGCATGCAGCACCAGGGACTTGACGCGGCCATCCTGCGGAAGATTGGCATCCCGGTCGGTGAAACACCCGAGATGAAATCCTGGCATGATTTCCTTGACAAACAGCGCCACGCCACACGTGAGGTGCACATCGGGCTGGTGGGCAAGTACGACCTGCAGGATGCCTACAAAAGCATCCGCGAGAGTCTGAACCTGGCCGGCATCTATAACGACGTGAAAGCCAAGCTCCATTTTGTCAACAGCGAAGCGATCACCAAAGAGAATGTGGCCGAGAAACTCGAAGGACTGGCAGGTGTCGTCATCTGCCCTGGATTCGGACAACGTGGCATAGAGGGAAAGATCATTGCCGCTGAATATACACGCACCCACGACATTCCCACCTTCGGCATCTGCTTGGGAATGCAGATGATGGTGATTGAGTTTGCCCGCAACGTGCTGGGCTACCAAGATGCCAACAGTGCCGAGATGGATGAAAAGACGCCCCATAATGTCATCGACATCATGGAAGAACAGAAGAACATCACCCAAATGGGCGGCACCATGCGTTTGGGAGCTTACGAGTGCGGACTGAAAGAAGGAAGCCGCGTATATGAGGCATACGGCGAGAAGGTTCTCATCAGCGAACGCCACCGTCACCGTTATGAGTTCAACAATGCATACAAAGAGGAATACGAGGCCAAAGGGATGAAGTGCGTGGGTGTCAATCCCGCCGCCAATCTAGTGGAGATCGTGGAGATCCCGGAGAAACGCTGGTACATCGGCACACAGTTCCACCCGGAATACTCCTCTTCTGTGCTCCATCCGCACCCCCTGTTCATGAACTTTATCAAGGCTTGCATCACCAATCACTAACAACTTATATGGAACCGTTGAAACATGAATGCGGCGTGGCGATGATCCGCCTGCTGAAGCCGCTTGAATACTACGAGAAAAAGTACGGCACGTGGGCTTACGGGTTCAACAAGCTCTATCTGATGATGGAGAAACAGCACAACCGGGGCCAGGAGGGGGCAGGCATCGCCTCCGTTTGCATGAACAAGGAACCCGGCACGGAGTATATGTTCCGCGAGAAGGCCGAGGGCAAGGACGCCATCACGAAGATCTTTTCGAAGGTGACGGAAGGGATGGCCGGGGAGTTGCTGATGGGACATCTGCGCTATTCCACCACGGGCAAGAGCGGGCTGACGTTTGTGCATCCTTTCTTGCGCCGTAACAACTGGAGGGCCAAGAACCTCTGTCTGTGCGGCAACTTCAACATGACCAACGTCGAGGAGGTTTTCCGGTTCCTGACCGCCCAGGGACAGTCGCCGCGAGTCTATGGCGACACCTACATCACCCTCGAGCTGATGGGCCATCGTCTGGATCGCGAGGTGGAACGGCTGTTTGTCAAAGCCAAGGAGCAAGGTCTGGAAGGCACGGACATCACGCGATACATTGAAGACCATGTGGAGATGGCCAACGTGTTGAGAACCACGATGAAGCACTATGACGGCGGCTATGTGATGTGCGGTCTGACGGGCAGCGGCGAGATGTTCTCTGTGCGCGACCCGTGGGGCATCCGCCCCGCGTTCTATTATCGCGATGACGAAATCGTGGCTTTGGCCAGCGAACGTCCGGTATTGCAGACCACCTTCAACATCTCGGCAGACGACATCTGCGAGTTGAAACCTGGTCAGGCGCTCATCGTGCGCAAGAACGGGGAAAGCCATTTGGAACAGATCATGCCTGCCCAGAAGCTAAGTGCCTGCTCTTTCGAGCGCATCTATTTCAGCCGGGGATCCGACCGCGACATCTATCAGGAACGCAAACGTCTGGGCGAGCAACTGATTCCCGCCATCCTGAAAGCCATCGACAGCAATGTGGAAAACACCGTCTTCTCATATATCCCCAACACCGCCGAAGTGGCCTATTATGGCATGACGGACGGATTCCGCAAGCTTCATAACGAGATACGCACGGAAAAAGTGGTGTGGAAGGACATCAAGATGCGCACCTTCATCGCCGACAACAACGAGCGCAACGACCTGGCCGCCCACGTCTATGACATCAGCTACGGCTCGCTGCGGCCTTACGAGGACAACCTCGTGATCATCGACGACAGCATTGTTCGCGGCACCACCCTTCACGAGAGCATCTTCAAGATTCTCGACCGTCTGCACCCCAAGAAGATCGTGATGGTCAGCTCGTCGCCGCAAATACGCTACCCCGACTACTACGGCATCGACATGGCCCGTCTCGAAGAGTTCTGCGCCTTCCGTGCCACCATGGCGCTTATCGAGGAACGAGGGTTATGGCAATTGGTCAACGACACCTATTTGGCCTGCAAGCGTGAACTGCAGAAGCCCAAGGAAGAGATGCAGAACTGTGTCCGCGCCCTCTACGAACCCTTCACCATTGAGGAAATCAACCGCAAGATTGTGGAGATGCTCCGTCCGGAAGGCATGCAGGCACCTGTCGAACTTGTTTTCCAAAGCATCGAGGGATTGCACGAGGCCTGTCCCGACCATCCCGGCGACTGGTACTTCACGGGGTTTTATCCCACACCGGGCGGCACGCGGCTTGTCAATCAAGCATTTGTGAACTACATGGACGGTCAACAGGCGATTCGCGAAATGTAAGGCCCGCAACTCCGGGCCATGGTTCGGGTTGCGGAAATTTCGTGAAGGCTATTTCACAATAAATTTCGCTGTCTTAAGGAATCCATCTCCTTTGATTTGCAAAACATAAATCCCGTTTTCCAATTCCGCAACGGATATGGTCCCTGTGGATGAGCCAGCGACCACCATCCTGCCCAAAACATCGAAAATGGCGTAATCCACTGTTTCGCAAGGAAGGTTTTTTATGGAAAGGACATCCGATACGGGGTTGGGGTAAACCTCAAGCGGCTGTTGGTGTGACAACTCGTGAACAGCCGTATGCGGTGTTGTGGGAATGATATTCAAGATAATGCCCTCAATCTTTGTCCATCCGTAAGAAAAGCCATTAGGATCAGGGATTTTGTACCAATTGTCCTTGTAACCGCCCCAGCCAAAGTTGACATGGAACGAGCCGTCCTCTTCGCGATAGCCATCGACCACGACATTGTGTCCGGACGTTCCGGTGGCATTTTCTACGGCCAGATGGGCGGGATAACCGGCTTGTAGATTGGAAATCAGGGTGGCGTACATGGCTGAGTCGGGCTCCTGAAACAGCTGGCAGTTCGTAAAACCAAACCGTTGGTATGCATCATACGCCTGATATACATTAAAGGTGCCAGAGCCATAATTAGGTGACGCGGTATAGACTTGCTGGCAAGCCACGCCGCAAGCGAAAATGACAGCGGCCACCAAGGAGTCGGAAAGTTCCTCGCCACGTTGGAAAGAGGCATCAACGGAATCCAAAAACACATTCAGCTCCGGAAATGACGGGAATTGATACATTTCCCAATCGTCATCAATATGGAATTGCCGACTGGCGTAATTGGAGAAATAGTCATCGTTATCGTCAAAGCGGGTGCCCTGTGTCGTCCGCAAATAATTGATAATCTGACCCATAGCAGTGGCAGGACACCCCGTGTAACTATGGGCGTAATTTTCCAAAGGATCTGCTGGACAGAGCTGGTTGTAAGGATAATCCTGATTCCATTGGGAAGAAAGGAGGAAACTCTGCGCCCTACCCGTCAAAGCCAGCAGGACGAACACCACCGACAAGAAAGCCGTATTGTAAAATAGCGATTTTTTCATTTTGGTCTTGATTTTTCGACTTCTATATAGCTGCTGTTATCTTACGTTTATAATATGGTCATCGCCATCCTTGGCGATATTTTCCGTGGGAAGAATGCTGCGGTTCCTTGGACGCTGCAAAAGCACAAAACTATTATCACTGATGAACAGAATCACAGGCCTGGGATTTGGGATTTTCACAAAGACTAACGTTTTTCAGAAGAGGATGAACGGAGAAGCATCGTGGGCGCGATCGCAACGCTAACGGGCCAGAGCATCTTTTTCCACATTCCCTGTATGGGGTACAAACATCAGCAGATCGACAACACCAGTACCAGCAGGAACCAAAGCATATAGGCCCACAAGACGTACGTCTTATAGACCAGCCACACAACAGCCACCACGAAGGCCATCTGTGCCACCGGCGCACCGAATATGGCTGCGCCCCATAAGGAAACCTCAGACACAAGCATTTTTCCTTAAAATTAAAATGCAAAGATACACAAAATTCGTGAAATTTGTGTATCTTTGTCGCAAAAAAAACAAGCACCCCTATAAAAGTTAAAAACCTCATTATCGCAGTTTTCGCCCTGCTTTTCGACAAGATCGCTGTGAACGGCAAGAAAGAGAGTCCGATTTGAATGGGCCTATGAAAGAAAACAACAAAACAGGAAAATGATGGAACGAATATTTGATTTTATAGACGCCACGGGCACTATCCGCAAAGACGCCCCCCGTTTCCGCGTCGTGGAGGGGGAGATGATACGCAGCCTCTATCTGTCCGGGGGTGACGATCGGCCGGAATGCCGTCGTCGACGCGGGAGCAGTGGTGACAGAAGACGTGCTGGACAAGACCGTTGTGGGAGGTGTGCCAGCCAAGATAATCAAGGATTTAGACAAGGGTGCGGATTTTTGAATCATCGCTCACGGAACAATCAATCATCAGGAAAATGAACAAGATACTAATCGCTTTTGTGGCAATAGTGTTGCTGTGTGCCTGCAGCAATAAGAAAAAGGCAGAAGAGAAGATCCTCATTGCTGATTTCCCCACGTTGCTGCAGACGACCGACTACACCTGCGGGTGCGTGTCGGCGATGATGGTGATGCGGTATTTCGGCATCAAAGACGAGAATGAGTCCACATTGGCCGTCAAGATGCACACGCACACCGACAGCGGGACGCCGGGGGCGGAGCCCGGCAGCGCCGTCTGCCTTACCGATTACGGCACCAACCTTGAGGAGATGTTCCGCTATTTCGACAGCCGCAAGGATCTCAAAATCGTAGCCTCCAGCTACAGGCCGAATGCCCCGCTGCTGACCGACACCGCGCTCGTGGGCATACAGGCCGTGGGCAACGCCGACCGCCAGTTCAAAGACTATGTCGAGGCGCTCCTTTTCTTCAAAAAACATCTCCAACAAGGACAACCCATCATTGTGTGCTGGAACCTGTGGGGAGGTCACTGGACGGTCTGCATCGGTTACGACAACCACGGCACGCCCGACTTCTACGACGACCAGCTGCTCATGGCGGATCCCTACGACTACATCGACGGCGTCCAAGACGGCTTCTACGAAGTCAGTCTCGTGACCTTCTTCTACGACTGGTTCTGCCCGATGAGCCCCAAACCGTGGCAACTTCAACCCTACATCATCGTAACAAAAGTATAACAGCACCTATGAAAAAATTCGGTTATTTTTGCCGTTTTGTATATAGAAAAAAAACATGTTATGAAGAAAGAGACTCTTTTGGGAACAATGCAAAAGATAATGATGCTCCAGATGTTGCTGCTGGGGTTTGTGGCACTCTTCGCACAGTCCTCCTCGCGCACAATTCCGGAACACCACGACCTCTCCACCACGGTCATAAGCCCCGACACCGCACCTACCGTGCCGGGGCATTACGTCTATACTCATGCATTCAGTTACGATTTGCAGGGAAACCATTTTGACGTGCATGAGACGGGCACGATGTCCTTCGATCAGGACGGCAGTGCCCTTGACTCCGCGCGTCAGGTGTATGTGGCCACGCTTAAAGATGGCGGCACTGCGACGATTGAGTTCGACTATTACAGTCCCAGCCGCTGGAGACTTGAGGGCGAGGACTTCCACTTCTCCGGCATCAAGGAGCGTTTCCGCATGGCGGTGGTGGATATGAAAACCAAGGATTGTGATTCGTCACGCGCCGCTGAATTAGCGCAGGAGATTATCAATGTCGTGAGTGGCAGCATCGAGTACGAGTACAAATTCCACCTCGACACGCTGACGGCGAACAAGCTGCAGTGGAGCTTCACCTACCGCGACGGCCACCGCGACACGTGGGAGTTTTACCGTTGATGTTTTTGCGGATTTTGATTGGCTGGAGGCGTTATACAAGAACAAGTGATTATTGACCGATAACGAAATTAGCATTATTCACCATCGTAATGTCGTATTTTTGCACTCAACAAAAAAGAATATGATGTCAAAACGAGCAAGACAATATATTGGAATTTTAGCGGCAATTGTGGCCTACTATATCATCCACGAGGGAGCACACCTGCTGTCGGCCCTGCTGCAAGGCGTATTCAAACAAATCAATTTCATGGGATTAGGCATACAGATTGACGTCTTTGCCGACCGGATGACCGACGTGCAGATGGGGGTTTTCTGCCTTGCAGGAGCAGTTGCCACTTTTGTGTGTAGCTGGATTTTGGTGTTGCTATGCGGTAAGATTTGCACCTTGAAATCTCATGTTATCAAGGCGATCTTCTGGTATGTAACCATCGCATTGCTCATCCTTGACCCACTGTACCTGAGCGTGTTATGCGGGTTCTTCGGTGGCGGTGACATGAACGGCATCCGTCTGCTGATGCCCGAATTGGCGGCACGGATTATCTTCGCGGTCATTGGCGTTCTCCATATTGTGGTGATATGGAAGTACCTGCTGCCACGGTATAAGGAAGCGTTCAATTCATGATTTGCTGAAATCCTGCGACTGGCTCATCGAGCTCGGTCCCGGCGGCGGCGCGATGGGCGGCGACATTATTTTCACAGGAACTCCCAAAGCAATGTCGATGGATACGGCCTCCGTCACGGGGCCATATCTGCTCACGCAAACTCATACTGCAAAATAGCGATGTTCAGTGCATCTTCCAGCTTGCAGATAGTCTCGAGAGTAAGATTCTCTGTCCCTTTCAGCAACTTGGAAATGTATTGCGGCGAGCATCCCATCCTGTCGGCAACATCTTGCCGGGAAAGTCCTTGCTGCTTCATCGCCACAGCCACTTTGATGGCAATTTTGCGAGAATACTGCAACCAGCCTTTGGATTTGGCATAGCGGATTCTCTCTTCCTCCACACGCCATTCAGAAGGCTCGTCGGATTGATAACGGCTTAGCCGAGCAATTGCTTCTTCCTGTGTCATAATTCTACCTCCTGTTGATAATCTGTGAAACTGTCTTCATCAAAAACATGTTCTCGAATCAGAAAGTTCCTCACTTTCTCCATCTTTTCCAGTTCTTGCAACGTGTGTTCCCTTTCCTGCATTGTCCGTGTTAATTTAATGGCACCACCTGTAATGATGTAAATGCCCATACTTAATTTGATGGCATACAACCTAAGCCAGCTTCTGCGGTGAGGACGGCCTTTTTCCTTTCCAAGAATCATTTCACTTATGCAGTTGTTGTCAAGTGGACGGAAAAAACGATCGAGATTCGCTTCTGGAGAAATATCCATGATGATGCAAGCCAATTCGTCTCGGTCTTCCATGGTTTGATAAATAGCATCTTCGATACTCGTAATCCTGAAATAGGAGATCAAGTCATCAAGGTTCTGCGTGAAAAAATCGGCCAGCCACTCCGCATCACTCCATTGAGACATAACCTTTTGGAGTGCGTTTTGATTGTCCTTGTTAAAACGAACAGCCCAAAGCCGCCCATCATCGATAATTTTGTCAAATGTCATCTTCTGTAGTATTTTAAGATTCGTGCTGCAAAGATACAATTTTTCCGTATTCGCAATTTATAGGTTTCAAAAAAAATATTTTCAACTAACTGCAACCTTTTCACCTTTCTGCATCTTAATAATAGAAAATGTTTAGTTTTGCAGCGTTGTTTGCTGATCTTGATGTTTAACGGACTTTGCACCAAGAAAGGCGGCAATGTGAAAAAGTAAAAAACAGAAGTCCCAATACGTTTTTTTGTGTTTTCCTATGAAAAAAATCATATTCATATCATTAGCATTTCTGGTCTTGTCTTTATGCTCCTGCCATAATAACAAGCCGAACCAAACGGGTGGTTCCAACGCCTCAGAACGTAAAATAACGGCAGAAATGGCTTACGAAGGAGTAAACAACTATTGCCACAAAGAGTACGACTGGAGTATAGCGGAAGAGAATCCGTCTATCATGCATGTGGAAATGGGAGATGAGACAGACTCCGCATATCAAGTGGTGTTCCGTAGCTATACAGGGGCGTTGGTGTCATTTTACGTGGACAAAAAAAGCGGCACCACCCGAATAGTGGAACGAGTTCCAAGTCTTGGTGTCGAGGAAGAAGTCGGAAGCTTTAAATTGTCTGATTATACTGAATAACTGACTGAATTCCACATCACAATGAAACTGAAGAAACAAAAAATCAAATATTCTGCAATATTCTTTCTCTGCTGGTTTGCACTTTTGGTCTTTTTGGTTGATGGAGTCCTGAAGTTCCAGACATTGGTTGATTATTTCGAGTCGTACGCTATTGTGGAGATTTCGCTATTGTTGTTGGTCTTTCTACCAACATTGGCAGTTTACATATTCACAAAAGAATAAGGTGTTAATTGCACTGCGTGCGTGACGCATCTCTGAGGCTTTGGACCCGCACAAACGAAGGCGGGAGACAAGACACATAATAAAAAAAAGTTTCTTTGTCGCAATTTTTGTATTTTTGCCACACAAAACTATGAACTGGACAATCATCATTATTGAAACCCTCATCTTAACGCTCGCTTTCACCGCGATGATCCTGATTCCGCTGGTCAAAAATCCCGTATGGTGGATCGCGGACTATCCCGAGGACATTCAGGAAGAGTATTTCAAGACGCACGAACGCATTCCATCCAAATTCTTCACACCGACCGTTCTGATGAAGAAAGGGATGGCGCTGTTCATCGCGCTTGCGCTGTTGCTCGTGGTGGTTAAATTGGCCGGCGCGTACAATTTTTGGTCGGCCTTTGCAGTAGGTTACGGGATGTGGCTCTTCATCGACTGGTACGACTGCTTCTTCCTCGATTGGGTGCTGTTTGCAAACATGAAAAAGGTTCGCTTGCCCGGCACCGAGCACATGGACGAGGCCTATCATCAGAAAAAGTACCACTTCGTGCAATCCTGCTGGGGAATGCTGATCGGACTGATACCGTGTATTATCGGCGCAGGGATTTATGCGTGGCTGTGGTGTTAACGGAGAATTACAAACGCGAAATGGAGTTGTTCGAACAAATCTTTAAGTTATTGATAGAATATCCACAATATCGGTTTTATATACCATTCATTGATGAAACCTTCAAGAATGAATCTCCTATTACATTATATGTTCCTATTCGTGGTTATCAACGAGTCGTAGAAAAAAGTGCACTTACCAACAGAGAAATTCAAATTAGAGAACCAACTCCGAGAAAGAGTGTGCCATCATGCCGCCCGTCCGCTGCAAATGGGAGCCGGCAAAGTAATTAAACAGAAGGTACAACGTTATCCGCAACTCGGGCAAAAGCGAGATAAACCCCCATTTCTCACGTTATAATCACAAACATTTAAATAACGATATTATTATGGCAACTATTTATGATTACAAGGCCGTTGCAAGTAACGGCAATGAGATTGACTTCCGTCAATTTGAGGGCAAGGTGCTCCTCATCGTCAACACCGCCAGCAAGTGCGGCTTCACGCCTCAGTTCGACGGACTGGAGGCGCTCAACAAAAAATACCGCGACCGCGGCCTCGTCTGTATCGGCTTTCCTTGCAACCAGTTCAAGGAGCAGGACCCCGGCAGCGACAGCGAGATACAGGAATTCTGCCGCCTCAACTATGGCGTCTCCTTCCAGATCATGAAGAAAATCGATGTCAACGGCGCCGACGAGCACCCCATCTTCACCTGGCTCAAAGAGCAGGCTCCTACCGAGGAATACAAAGGGCTGAAGGCCAAAGCCACCCACACACTCCTCAAGGGCATCAGCACCACCGCCAAGAAGGAGAGCGACATCCTTTGGAACTTCACCAAATTCCTCATCGCCAAGGACGGCACCACGGTGAAGCGTTTCGCCCCCACTACCGAACCCAAGAACTTCGAACAGGCAATCGAAGCAATGTTATAACCCCAAAAAAAGATGATTGATTCTCCGCAACTCGGGCGAAGGCTCGGGTTGCGGAATTTTTAGCCTCAGAATATCTCTCCGCCCCAAAGCATTTTAAGAAAATCAAGCACGTAGATGAGTTCCACTTCGCCCGAGCGGCGGATGATGGGGTCGAGCGACACGATAACCAGGCGGCAATCGGGATGCTCCTCATGGAAGGCTTTGAGACCTTTTTTGTGCTTGTTCTCCACATGCTCTGTCGATTTGATCTCGATGGCTACTTTAGCGTCGCCGATGACAACATCCACCTCTTTTTTGTCGTAGGTGCGCCAGTAGGAAATAACGTCACGCTTGTCGTTGTAGCCTTTGTAGGCAACGATTTCCTGCACCACATAATGCTCGAAGGCATGTCCGTAATCGTCGGTGCCGCGTTTCAAGGAGTGCCGTCCCATCAGGTAGTTGGCCAGCCCGACATCGAAATAGTAGAACCGCGGCGCCTGAACGACCTTGCGCTTGATTTCCTTGCGGAAGGCAGGGATCTCATAGCCAATAAGTGTGTCATATAGAATCTGAAAATACGACTTGACCGTTTTGGCCGAAACGCCGCAGTCGGAAGCGATGTTGGCATAGTTCAGCGTCTCGCCGTCGGAGATGGCAGCAACCTCCATAAATCGCTCGAAAGCATCAAGTTCCCTCACCTCGCCTTCCTCGCGGATTTCCTCGTCGAGATAGATCTTCACGTAGCCTGACAAGCGCTTTGTGGCATCTTCTACCATATAGTGGCGGGGAATCATGCCGTTCTGCACGGCGCGGTCGATCTGGAAATCGGTCACTTCGGGCCACACCAGCGGATAGAGTGTTTCGGGTATGGCGCGACCGCCGAGGGTGTTGGCACCCGAACGCTTCAGTTTCCTCGAACTGGAACCGCTGAGGATAAAGAACAATCCCCGTTCCACCATCAAGGAATGTACAACATCCAGCAGTTCGGGTACTTTCTGTATCTCGTCCACAATCACCAGCGTGCCGGCAGGCTTGTCTTGGAGGGCCTCCCAGAGGGAATTAGGGTTCTGCTTGAAAGCACGTCTCACGTTCGGCTTGAGCAAGTCGTAATAGATTGCCCCGTGGATTTCAAATTTTATATATCAATCATTATTTCAATTAGTTAACTATCAAAGTTATATTTTCAGACTGCAAAAATAAGATTTATTTTAATTATCTAAGTAAAACATACAATATATATTTTTTTGTACCTTTGCCACCGTGAATTTTGAACAAATCCTATGAAAGTTAAAACCCTCATTATCGCAGCTGTCGCCCTGCTTTTTGCGGTGGCCTGTTTCGGACAAAACAAGAAGTACAAAAGCATCTACGACATCACCGTCAAGGACATCAAAGGCAATGACGTGTCGCTGGCAGACTACAAGGGCCAGGTGCTGCTGATCGTCAATGTGGCCAGCAAATGCGGACTCACCCCGCAGTATGAAGGCCTCGAGGCCCTCTATCAAGAATACAAGGACCAAGGGCTGGTGATTCTGGCGTTCCCGTGCAACCAGTTTTTGGAGCAGGAGCCCGGCACCAACGAGGAAATCCAGAACTTCTGCTCGTTGACCTACAACGTCACCTTCCCGCTGTTCGACAAAATCGATGTGAACGGCAAGAAGGAGAGTCCGCTCTACACGTTCCTCAAAGCCCAAGCCCCGTTCACCGGCTATCCGGAGGGCTACGAGGCTTTTGCCGCACAGCTCGACATGATCCACCAGAAAACGGGCTCAGGCTTCGAAAAGGGCAACGCCATTAAGTGGAATTTCGGCAAGTTTTTAGTCTCCAAAGACGGCAAAATCATCCTGCGCTTCGAGCCGATGGTGTCGCCTGAAGCGATGGAAGAGGATATTCAGCGGATGCTTTCTGAGTGACAAGGGGGTGACTTATCCTCTGTTTTTATGACCTGAAACCGCTTTTTCATCATAAATTGCGAGAATCGTTGTGGCGAATAAGCCCTATTTTTGCAGCCTAAAAATGAAATGTTATGAATCCTGTCATTATCGGAATATTACTGCCTTTGTTGGGCACCATGTTAGGGTCGGCGTTTGTCTTTTTCATGAAGAAAGAGATTCCCGACCGACTGCAGAAAACGCTGTTGGGGTTCGCTAGCGGCGTGATGGTGGCGGCCAGCGTGTGGTCGCTGCTGATCCCGAGCATCGATATGGCGAGCACCTCGCTTGAGGGTCTCAGAAGCGTGCTGCCTGCCGCCGTGGGATTCCTGTTGGGCATGGGTTTCCTGCTGTTGATTGACGAACTGACACCGCACTTGCACCTCGGGGCGGAAAAAGCCGAAGGCCCGCGGTCGAAGTTGTCGCGCACCGCCATGTTGGCGCTCGCCGTCACCATCCACAACCTGCCCGAGGGTATGGCCGTGGGTGTCGTGTTCGCGGGCGAAGCGCAGGGCTTGACGCTCAGCGCGGCGTTGGCGGTCAGCGTCGGCATCGCCATCCAGAACATCCCCGAAGGCGCCATCATCTCGATGCCCATGCACGCGGAGGGCAACTCCCGCTGGCGCTCGTTCCTCATCGGTTCGCTGAGCGGTGTGGTGGAGCCCATCGGTTCGGTGGCCATCCTGCTTCTGGCCTCCGCATTGGGCGTCGCCCTACCCTATCTGCTCGCCTTCGCCGCCGGTGCCATGATGTACGTGGTGGTCGAAGAGCTCATCCCCGAAACCGCCGAAGGCACCCACACCAACCTCTCCACCATCGGTTTCGCTGTCGGCTTCGTGCTGATGATGGTGATGGATGTGGTGTTGGGGTAACCATCGCCACACTGCGTGCGTGAAGCCTCTTCGAGGCGATGACGGGGAAGTACCTGCCGATATCAGATTGTCTCTTCGTGGTAATGATGTCCCCTTAAGGAATACACCGTAACGATTTTGGCATCATGCCGGAGGCATGAGACGCGCCGACAGGCGCAATTAACACCATACAAGCGGAGCGCAGTGTGGTGACATACGGACGCGGCCGATCCAGCATATCGGAGATATGCGACAGTCACTCCTTAAGAAAGTACTCCTCCTTGATCTCAACGCCGTTCTCGATAAGGAATTGCCGGTACTCCTCGGCAAAGGTCACGTGACGATGGTGCTCTTTCTGCCTGGCAATATACCTCACTATCATGTCTTTGTCGCGCAAGTTGTAAGAGAAGCCGGAATACTCCTTCGTCCATCCATCAAAAAGCGGGAAATGTGGGTTTTCCTTGAGCCACTTGCTGGTGGAGATTTTGAGCTCTTGGACGAACTTGGACATTGCCAAGGTTGCAGGCAGAGACACGAAAAGATGTACATGGTCAGGCATACCGCCGATGCGATAGAGGTGTGCTCCCTTGTTGTTGATAAAACCGAGCATATAAGCGTAGAGCTCTCGTTCGTGGTCCTCTACAATGGCAGGGATGCTGCAGTGTGTGCGGAGGATGATGTGATAGAATGTCTGAGCGTAACTCATAATTTTGTTTTTAGTTTTTATTATTATTTTGTTTATTGCGTAATAGTAACGGAAATATCTTTGAAATATTGTGTCTGTTGCATCTCTCCGAGATGCTTTTTTCGCGACCGCGCCCGTCTCTCACCACACTGCGCGCTAACGCGCTTGTATGGTGTTAATTGCGCTGCGTGCGTGACGCCTCTCCGAGGCTATACACACAACGTTACGGAACTGTTTATAGAACATAGGCTTGTTTTATCACATTTTTTCTATCTTTGCGAAATAATTAATAAGATAAACAATGATCGACCAAATTATCGCTTTCAATAAGACTTTCGTGGAACAGAAAGGCTACGAGAAGTATCTCACAGACAAGTACCCCGACAAGAAGTTGGCGGTGCTGTCGTGTATGGACACGCGGTTGACGGAATTGCTGCCTGCCGCGCTTGGGCTGAAGAACGGCGACGCGAAGATCATCAAGAACGCCGGCGGATTGGTAATTTCGGCTTTCGATTCGGCGATGCGCAGCCTCATTGTCGCCATTTACGAGCTTGGTGTTGAGGAGATTATGGTGGTGGCGCACAGTCACTGTGGGGCGTGCCACATGAGTTACGATCACTTCCACCACGAGATGATTGCCCGCGGAGTGACGGACGAAACGCTCGACACCATCCGCAAGTGTGGCATCGACCTGGACCACTGGCTGGAGGGTTTCAAGGACACTCCGACCTCCGTCCGCAAAACCGTTGAAACCATCAAGACGCACCCGCTTGTGCCAAAAGATATCGTGGTCAGAGGTTTCATCATTGATTCGGAGACGGGGGCTTTAGAGGAAATATGAAACACGCTGAGATATACAACCCTGTGCTGCTGATGGAGCTGATTCGGCAGATCGGGTTTCTGCCGCTGTTGGACAGTGGCGTTTTCGGCTATTCGGCGGAGGAAGTCGTGAGTGAGGACTGCCGTTATGTGACCTTTTCCGACGGGGGATGGGACTGGCCGCTGTGGAAATGGAAAGGTCCGATTGTGTCTGAAGGCGGCTGCATGTACGGCAAATTCTTCGCCAACAAGGCAGGCTTCATCAGTCGTGAGTGGTGGCCCGATTTCTGTAACTATCGCCGTAACAGGTACCCTGCACCCGAAGAAGCCAGCATCGAGGAGACCATCCTGCTGATATTGCGAGAACAGGGCAGTCTGATCACCCGCGAATTGCGCGCTGCCTGCGGTTTCACCGGTCCGAAGATGCGCAGTCGCTTCGACAGCTATGTCACTCGCCTGCAAATGTCCTGCCGCATCGTCACCGAGGACTTCGTCTATCCGAGGGACAAGCACGGTCGCGAATATGGCTGGGGCTGGTCGCTGCTCACCACCCCCGAACGGCTCTATGGCAAGGAAATCTGCACTTGTCCGCGCACCCCAGAAGAGTCGTTGGAGCGGATGTTCTCCCATTTCAGAAGTTTTCTGCCGGAGGCTTCAGAAAGTCAGATTATGAAGTTGCTGAAGTGAGAGCGGTTACTTTTTTACAACCTATCATAAAATAAAGAAAAAGTTGTATTTTTGCAGCGGTTTAGGAGCCGCAGCATCCTTGCTGCGGAAAACATCGCCAAGGATGGCGATGCTCCTACTACAAACGGACAAATAACAGTAGTTATATAGAAGTTGTTTGAAATCACTTAAAACAGGCCACCAAAGCCTGGATCTTAAAAACTTAAACTATGTTTACCGTAAAAAGCAACATACATCAATTCGACACCTTCGAGCAGTTTGCCCGTGAGTTCCAGTTGGACTCCGATGACTTGGTCATCACCCAGTCGTTTATCTATGAGCCCTACATCAAGAAGCTATCCCTGCCCTGTCACTTTGTGATGCAAGAGACGTATGGTCTCGGAGAACCGAGTGACGAGATGATTCAGAGCATTATGAACGACCTCTCTGGATGTCGTTACGACCGCATCGTTGCGGTGGGAGGCGGCACTGTCATCGACATTGCAAAACTCTTTGCATTAGGCATCCTGCCGAACGTTACCGATGCTTTTGAGCGCAAAATCCCTATCGTGAAGAGGAAGCGGCTTGTCGTCGTACCCACCACATGTGGCACAGGAAGCGAAGTGACCAACATCTCCATCGCCGAACTCAAGCAGCGTCACACCAAACTCGGACTGGCCGACAACGCCATTCTGGCCGACGATGCGGTGCTTATCCCGGAACTTTTGACTTCGCTGCCGTTCAAGCCTTACGCTTTCAGTGCCATTGATGCCTTGATTCATGCCACCGAGAGTTTCCTCTCGCCTAAGGCGACTCCCTACAGCCGACTCTTTTCTGTGGAGGCCATTCGCCTTATTCTGCCCATCTTTAAGGGCATCGCCGAGCAGGGACCCGACTATCGTCTGGGGCAGCTCGAACCTATGCTGCGCGCCAGCAACTATGCCGGCATCGCCTTCGGAAACGCAGGCTGTGCCGCCG
>Ga0265299_10002122_pt1 | contig 20880 bp, 17 predicted proteins | sample AusTroGonzalo_MG_4_FD_193485 | JGI IMG/M metagenome (GOLD analysis project Ga0265299, IMG submission 193485) | Bovine rumen microbial communities from tropical cattle in Woodstock, Queensland, Australia - Gonzalo_02 | ecosystem: Host-associated > Mammals > Digestive system > Stomach > Rumen ... | reverse complement strand
TTGAATGCGATATTCTTTACATCAAGTTGAAGTCGAAGGCTAAGCCGCCTTTTGTATGGATAGAAAAAGCGAAAGCCTTTGAGACTTTCGCAAATTCTTTCAGTTTAAAAGCGCTAAAAAAAGCTATTGGATCCGTGTAAGGTGATCCCGGCATCCCGCAACAAGTGCGGGACAGGCTCAAGCCGGGATGACAAAGAAGGCGGGATGACAGCTAGAACGCTTTTTTGGCGGTGCAGAAGAAGCGGAGGCGGCTGTATTCCCCGTTCGGAGTTTCGATGACTTCATCGCCTAGCGCCTGGATAATCGATCCCGCTAAAGAAATACCATACTTCGGGAAGCGCTGTTCAAACGTAGCATCCCAATACCAATCGCCCTTGACGACAAACGGATTGCGATAGCGGAGATTCCACTTGGCATCGCTCCTATAACGCAGCGAGTGCGAAACTCGGAACGTCTTTTTAATGAGCCAATCGGCATTGAACGAGGCAAAGAATTCCGACGGTTGGACTTCAAAACGCTTTTCTCGGCCATGAATGCGTTCAAAACCCGTAAGCGCCGTAAACTTGACCAAATCCTTGTACCAAAGGTTGAGCCAAACTTCTCCCGTGACGCCCTTGATCCAAGAATCAATGCGGGCGACATCACCGTGACGGAACGTATAAATTCCATCCTTGACGTATTCCGTAGCATCAAAAGTTTCGGCACCATGTTCAGCCCAGAAACTACCACGAGCGCCAAAGCCAAAGAAGTTCGTTAAAGTATCATCAAATTGGACATACCCCTGCAGCAAGTTCATGCGGCCTGCTGCCGTAAGCGAAATCGTATCGCCATCAAAGAATTCATCCGTATCGGCAATAGGATTCAAGCGGGTTCCGGAAATATTCTTGCCGCCCACAGTGACTTTCATCTTTTCCATGACCGGGATGCTGTACTCCACGCTATCCTGGACAAGCCAGTCCCTATTGTTCACACCGAACACCACATCGAACTTTAAGTTTTCATTTGGGCGGACGCGCATTTCAAGGAACGGCCACAAGACGCGATCGTCTTCAAGGCCTGTATAGACCACGCCAGAATCATCGACAAAGCGGAACGCAAGCCCTGCAGAAAGCTGCAACATGCCGAGTTTGCACTGATCACCGCAATTATAGAAGATTGAGCCATTCACTTCTTTGCGTTCGCCAGTTTCCTTTTTCTTGAAATTCTGGAATTCCGCATTTTCGAAAACAAGAGTCGCTTCGAAATTTCCGATATCGGCACGGGCTTCAACACGCGGCTTGTACTGCACAGGAATCCATCTGGAGCTTTCGGTAAAGAACCACATGTATTCCATTCCCGCAAGAACGGTGGCGTTTACAAAATCGTTCGTGTAGCCAAGTCCACCGTAAGCCGAACTGAACATGGGCCAGTTTTCGCCAAAAAACGAGAACGAGCCATCCACTTGGTTCATGCGGTATGAACGAGCAGAATAGAAGCAATAATGGTCATCCTGGAACAAACGGAATGTCGCCCAAAATCCGTGGAATGCAGGCGTACGCACCCCCGCTTCCAAAATCGGCGTTCTGTTGATGGGACGTTCTCCGACGTCCGTGAGGAAATCCTGATAAATAAGATCGCCAAGTTCGTTACCCGTCTTCATCCAGACCGAGGGCGCTTCGATGGGATCCCAGCTCGGGAGGATAGACAAACGATTGAACAGCTGACGGTAACGCAGTTTGCGAGGCGTCCAGAGTTCACTTTCGGAATGAATACCGCCAGCGCCGAGAGCACGGTCAAAATAGTACGTGGGACTACCGATCAGGAACGTTCCATCATCACGGGAGACCACTTCCATGCCTTCCATTTCGGCATCGATGGAAGCAAATACGGAACAAACCGAAATCGTCAAAATAGCAGTTATTTTATTCAACAAGGAGTTCATTACCAAATGCTCCTTTCAAAAGTGACACCGGCAGAAAGCATGTTCGAACGTTTCGGGAGCGTCCACAGTTGTTCCCACATAACGTGGAAACCGGCACTATATTCCTTGTACTTGAACACAGGCAAACTAATTCTTGCATACCAGCCGAATTCCGTTTCGTTGTCGGTCAAGGTTCCACCACGTTTATCGTAAAGGATGACTTCGGCATCGGCGCGAGTCCAGCTACAGGAAAAGCCTGCGCCAAGAACAACTGGATGAATCAAGTCCCACTTCCAATCGGCACCGACGCGGCCCATAAACTGATGGACTCCATCGTAATAAATATCGGTCTTCGGCTTAAAATAGGTGTACTGGAACATCACGATGCCATCGACGTTTTCCCAATAAGTGTAGCGAACGCCAATGCCTCCGTACAAGGCGTTTTCGACAGCATCCATCAAGTCTCCCATGGGGTAAATTTCACCCCCTTCGAGAAATACGGACAAATGAGAGAACGTGATATCGTTTGCGACTGCGGCAGAGTCATTTCTGAACGCAAGCGGATCTTTTTGTGCAGATTCTTGCGAGAATCCCTGTGCGTGCAAAATCGATGCCAGTCCTAGAGCCAGAATCGTCATTAGTTTTTTCATTTTTTGTATTCCAAAGCTTGAGCGAAAAAGCCGTCTAGACGGGAGTCCTTGAGGCCAGGCAAAACAGGTTCGCCAACTTTCACAAATTCAGGATGCGCCTTGACGAAGCGAGCAATGACGCGGGTCGTTTCGGTAGGATCCGGGCTGCACGTCGCATACACGAGGCGTCCGCCAGGAGCAAGCGCAGTCGATGCGTTCTCGAGAATCTTGAATTGCAGTTCCGCAATTTCGTTGATGGATTCCGGAGTCATGCGGTAGACGGATTCGGGACGGCGAGCGATGACGCCCATGTTGCTGCACGGGACATCGAGGAGAATGCGGTCAAATTTAGACGAGAGACGAAAGACGAAAGACGAAAGAGGCGAGTGTCGCGACAACAAGTTTACTTGTTGGCATGACCGAGCCTTACTGTCTGACGCCGAAGGCGTCAAAGACGAGAGAGTCGCGGAGTCTTGAGTGGCGAGGTCGATGGTTTCGGTCTTGATGTTCGTGAGGCCAAGGCGGTTCATCAGGTCTTGCATCTTTTCGAGGCGAGAGGCGGAAGAATCGCTCGCGAGAATTTCGAGCGAACCATCCATTTCGGCCATGAGAGCGGTCTTGCCACCCGGAGCGGCACAGGCGTCCCAGACTTTTAAGCCCGGCTTCAAATCGAGAAGCTTGATGACTTCGAATGCAGACGGATTCTGGAAAGAGAATTGCCCCTTCACGAATTCCGGACTGGCAAGCAACAACTTAACGCCAACGTCGCGCGGAACTTCGATGTAACGGTCATACAGGATCGAGGAACCCGTAATGCCGAGCTTTTCGGCAAGCACCGGAGCGCTCGTCTTTTGCAAGTTCACGCGGATCCATTCGGTCGGACGTTCAAGCGTTGCCTTGGCCAGCACTTCGGCCTGTTCGCCACCGTAGACATCGAACCAACGACGCACAAGCCATTCGGGCACAGAGTTTTCGATGCTTACACGACGCACGCGCTGTGGCGGGAGTGCAGGTTCGCCCTGACGGCGAGCGGTACGCAAAACGGCATTCACAAGCCTTGCCGTACTTTCGCCGAGATTCACGGACTTTGCAAGTTCAACGCAATCGTTGATGGCGGCATAATCCGGCACGTCCATGAAGAACATCTGGAAGAGGCCCATTTCGAGAATGACTCGGGCTTCGAGCGACGGCATTTTCTTGGTGAGCGACTTGACGAAATATTCGAGATACAAATGTCTACGGCAAACGCCCAGGGCAAGCTCCATAGCGAAAGGAGACAAGCCACCTTCCTTGATAAATGAGCCGTCTTTTAGCCAAAGCAAAAGGACTCGATAGGCTTCTTCACGTTCCGTTAGCAAAATTGAAGTCCCTCGCGCTTTTGGATTCCACGCATAAAGTCAGCCACAGGCATCGGCTTTTTGCCTTCGGCCTGGATTTCGATGACTTCGAGGACGCCCTCCCCCGTTCCGACGAAGAGGCGGTTGTCCTTGAACTCAACAGCACCCGGAGCAAGCTTCGGACCGTTTTCGGGAGTATCTGTTTTGCGGAGATACACCATACGGCCACCGAGCTTTCCGTATCCACCCGGCCACGGATTGAAGGCGCGGATACGATTGTGGATGGTCAACGCCGGCAAATTAAAGTCAATCAAACCCTCTTCTTTCTTGATTTTCGGAGCACCGCTTGCCTGAGCATGGTCTTGCGTCAAGTCCTTTTCGCAGCCGTTATTGAGCTGGTTGATGGCATCGTCCAAAGCATCAATGCCCGGAGCGACCATCTTGTCGAGCAAGCTTGCTGTAGTTTCTTGATGGTCAATAGCCACCGTGCGCTGGGCAAGAATCGGACCGTGGTCCATCTTTTCGTCCAAGCGGAAAACGGTCACGCCCGTTTCTTTGAGGCCATCAGCAATGGCGCGCTGCACCGGAGCGGCACCGCGATACTTCGGGAGCAAACTGCCATGAACGTTCACGGCACCGAACTTTGCAACACCTAGGATGTTCTTCGGCAAAATGGAATAAGCCACAACGACAAAGAGGTCGGCATCATACTGGCGGAGGTCCGCTTCGAATTCGGGGGACTTCAGGTCCGTAGGCTGCAATACCGGCAGGTTGTACTTCAATGCCGTTTCTTTTACCGGCGGAGGCGTGAGCACGCGGCCACGTCCTGCAGGACGGTCGGGCTGTGTGACAACTGCTAAAACTTCGTTATCGGAAGCAACGAGGTGCTCCAAGAAATGTGCCGCAAATGCGGGCGTTCCCATAAATACAATTTTCATATTCACAATATAGCTTTTATATGCGAAAGGTATAAAAGGCGATCGCGGAACAAGTCCGCGATGACAAGACTGTAACTGGATTCTTCACGGCTTCGCCGTTCAGAAAGACGGCTTAAAGGATGATACAGTCGTGCGAAAAAATAAGCTTTTAAAGACATAGCCTCCACAAGACAAATATTCTATCTTTGCCCGCATGAGAATTCTATTACAAATCGCCCTGATTTTAGGGATTTGCTACGCAGGAGACCTCATTCACGATTACACAGGCATCCCCGTTCCAGGCAATATTCTTGGGATGCTCATCCTGCTCCTTTTACTTTGCCTTAAAATCGTCAAGCTGGACCAGATTAAAGAAGTAAGCGACTTCTTTTTGAAGCGCCTTTCGTTCTTCTTTTTGCCGCCTGCGATTGGGCTTATGCTTGTGGGCGACGACGTCAAAAGCCAGTGGCCAATTCTCCTGCTCCTCTGCATTGCCATTACCATCGTAACGATGGCGACGACCGGCTGGACGGTGCAGCTTTTGAGCCTAAAAGACAAACAGAAAGAAGCCAAGCCAGCCGCAGCCGAAAAAGAAACTAACGGATCGCAAAAATAGGGGCAATATGTTCGGAATCATTCTTACCATTATCGCTTTCGAAATTGGCGTTACTATTCGCAACAAGTGGCGAAACCCTTTGCTGAACCCGATTCTCATTGCGACCATTCTCATCATCGGATTCTTGACCGTCACGGGAATCAAATACGAAACCTATAAAGTCGGCGGAGACTACATTTCGTTCTTCCTCGGCCCTGTTACGGTTCTGCTCGCAGTTCCTTTGTACAGACATATCCAGGCGCTCAAAAAAGCGTGGCTTCCGATTCTTACGGGAATTACGGTCGGTTGCATCACGAGCATTGCGTGCGTGATCGTTTGCGCCAAGATTTTCAACATCAGCAAGTCGCTTATGCTTTCGCTGATCCCGAAGTCCATCACGATTCCGATGGGTTCCGTTGTGTCAGAACAAATTGGCGGTAATCCGTCCATCACGATTGTCGCGATTGTCATTACGGGTATTACCGGCGCCGTGACGGCTCCACTCGTGTGCCGTTTTTTCCGCATCAAGAATCCGATTGCACAGGGCGTTTCTATCGGTACGGCAAGCCACGCTCTCGGTACAACGAAGGCGATGGAAATTGGCGAAGTTCAAGGCGCCATGAGCAGCCTTTCCATTGGGGTCGCAGGCGTGATTACGGTGTTCATTACACCGGCGATGCTAAAATTTTTCGGGTAACGCGTAAGGTGACCCCGGCACCCATTCGACAAGCTCAGGGCAGGCTCAGGCCGGGGTAACAATGTTATTTTCCGCCTTTACCGACGACAACTGTCGTGATAATGCTTTCGGCTTCTGGAATATCCAGAAGCTTTTTTAATTCATCATGGTAGAAGAAATGTTCTTCGCGGGCGGTTCTGTTGAGCAAGCGTGCGGACTCGTAAAGCGATTCCGTGAGGACTCCCGCATTAAGGTTCATGTAGCGGTAACCGCGGTTCCCAAGCACCTTGCAAGATTCATTCAAGTTCGAAGTCAAAACGACGGCAAACATCGCATTTTGAACTTGTTCGGGAACGGCAAAGCACTTGCTAAACTTTTTCGGGTTGGCGGATCCGCTCTGCATGTAGATGGACTTGCGCACAGGGATATAGCGGTACACGCCCGCATACACGAACATCACATCAAATACGACCACCCAAATCTTAATAAGCCCGACACCAAAGGCATTCAACTGAGCGAGTTCCAACCAACGTAACATCGACGAAAAATCGTCCAGGTCAAGCGTTCCTTGAACAAACGGAAACTTGACTTTTTTGTCAGGGCGTAAATACCAAAGTTCACGCAAGTAATATTCGTTCGTGAATTTTGCAGGAGTCAGCGGAAACTCGTCTCCCGGCAAGGCATGAGCCACCAAGCGGCGCACCTTCATACAAAGGTTCAGTTCCTCGATATTTTCGAGGTTGTTCTGCAACATAAAGCGCGACGGATAACGAGAGATTTCATAACTCTGGTCGTCCACGTAGGCGCCCATTTCTGCATGGTTCGAATAGGCGAGTTCGCCCACACCGTCATCTACGGAATTGAACGCGACCATGCTTTTTTCCGGGAAGATGGCAACAGCCGCCATTGGCATTTCGGTCGATCCGAGCTTTAACGCCACCGCAATAGCATCATCAACAAAACCGCCAAGCGTAAAGACCTTCTGGCCTCTTGATTTTGCCAGGAGAATCGTATTGGCGCAAGCCGAACCGACATCCATTTGCACCTGACGGTAAGCGGCTTCGCGGAAACGCCACACGGCCCTTTCGAGAACACCCGTATAAATGAAAATCGTCTGCGCTTCGTTTACGAATTCCCGTTCCGGAAATGCGGCCAAAATTGCTTCGCGCACATCTTTTCCGCCTAGCTTTACAAGCTTTGACGCATCGTCATCGACGTAATAGACGCCATCGGGAACATCAACGCCTTGAACCACGGCATAGACGCAAACGGGATTCAGGTAATCGGCCGAAACCGGAGACAAGAGAGGCATAAATCCTGCCGTCAGAGGGTAACGCGCAGCCCCCTCATAACGCTTGTCGGCATACGCCTGTTTTTCCCAATGCATAATGACCGGATCCCCACTTCCATGAGGAGCATACAGGGTCGATTCGTGGTAGATTTCGGAGAAATAGCGCATCCATGAAAAATGTAAAAAACTTTACGGCTCCCCCGAGGATGAATGACACATAAAAAAAACTTTTTTTTCAAAATTACGTAAGGAAAAACGACTTTTAGACCAAATCACTTAATACACTTTTTATTCTACTTACTTTTAATTTGGAAATAAAGCCTGATTGGGGATATATCTTTCTTCTAGAAACGAAAAACAAGAGGGCTCTATGCAACTCAAAAAAATTTCTCCGAAATTAAGCGTATTTGGAATCGCCACCGTGATCGCCCTTACGGCATGCGGTGACAACAGCGCCACCGACGCCCAGTTCTCCAGCAATCCGATTCAGGATCCGGGCACGACAACGAACCCGCTGCCGACGGATACAGCAACAACGGTCCCGCCGACGGATTCTTCTGCTACGGTCGCACCGGCCGATTCATCCACCACGGTTCCGCCTGCAGATTCGGCAACAACAGTTCCGCCGACAGAACTCCCGGCAGAAGGCCCGATTACTCCGGCCGCAGGTCTTGGCGTTGTGCTTGACGATTTCGAAGACGGCAACGGCATGAGCAACACGGACGGCTATTGGTACACGTATAACGACAACGACAATGACGGCGCCTCCATCATCACGACAGCCCTCGATGAAGAAGGCAACATTGCCGCCCAGCGCGTCAACAACGGTTCCAACTATGCCTTCAAAGTCGCGTACACCCTCGACAAGGGCGAATACGCTTACGAACCGTATGTCGGTTGGGGCGTGCAGCTGACCGAAGACGACGCCAACGGACGTTTTGGCGGCCTCACCTACTGGTACAAGGGTGGCGCTCATGAAGTCCATGTGGAAGTTTCGGACGTCAAGGACTACGACGTGCATCTCGCCAAGGTCGCAGCCTCCAGCACTTGGAAGCAAGCCGTCATCCGCTTCAAGGACTTGGTCCAGGGCGGTTGGGGCGAAGAAGTTCCGTTCGACGCCAAGCACATCACGGCCATCAGCTTCCAGGCTAAGGGCAACAAGTCCAAGGTCATTTCTGATTCTCTCTTTATCGACAACATCTATTTGCAAGACACAAGTGAAGTTGCCAAGGACCAGCCGGACATGGAAATCAAAGATCCGCTGATTCCTGAAGTGAGCTTCACCGAAGCCGAAATCACTGTGACGAACCCGTTGCAGGCAAAGGCCATGAAGTACCTCAACAAGGGTGTCAACTTCACCAACTGGCTCGAAAATGCCGATGGCAAGTTCAAGTCCTTTGAATTCGGTGAAAAGGATATCCAGATTCTTGCAGAAAATGGCTTCAAGAGTATTCGCTTGCCGATCGACCTCGACCTCTACGCCACGAATCGCGATGCATTCATCAAGGGCACCGACACTGAACTTCTGTTCGACGACGACACGCTCTTTATGGTGCTCGACTCCTTCGTGGAATGGACCGGCAAGCACAATATGTCCCTCGTGATCGACTACCACGAATACGACAACAGCTACAACCTCACCAGCTCCAAGGACGAAAACTACATCAAGATGATGGCCGAAGTCTGGAAGCATGTTGCCGCTCACTATGCAGAAAACACTCGCGAAGACTTGTTCTTTGAACTCTTGAACGAACCCGACATGACCAACGGTAAGGTAACCTCCGCATTGTGGACAAACGCTGCACAGGCCATGATCGACGCCATCCGCACAGTAGACACCAAGCACACCATCCTCTTTGGCGATGCCCAGTGGTACTCGATTGCCCTCCTTGCCAAGCGCACCCCGTTCACGGACGACAACATCATCTACGTTATCCACACTTACGAACCGTTCGCCTTCACGCATCAGGGCGGTTCCTGGACGGACTACGCCACGATCAAGAACATTCCGTTCCCCTACGATCCGGCAAAGTGGTCTACGGTTTCTGGCGACTTCGGCGTAACGGCAAGCACCAAGGCTTACGTCAAGACCGCCATCAAGAACTACTACAAGACCGGCAGCAAGGAAGCCATCATGGCCGAAATTCTCAAGGCCAAGAAGTGGGCTGCTACGAACAACGTTCCTGTCATCATCAACGAGTTCGGCGCACTGAACCTCCGCTCCACCGCAGAATCCCGCATCAACTACCTCACGGCCATGCGCGAAATCTGCGACACGCTTCAGATTCCTTGGACGCACTGGGGCTACACCGGCAACTTCTCCGTGATTGAAAACGGCAAGTTGATCGAAGGTTTGGACAAGGCTCTCGGCCTCGAAAAATAAGTTTCCTCCTAAAAACCCAAAGCCGTGCTGCTCAACAGCACGGCTTTTCTGTTTTACGCCTTGATATAAAACACATCGGCGGGCAATAAGCGAAAATTCATTTGTTTATCAACAGCCAAAATTCTAAATTATGATTATGAAGTTTAAGATTACGAGTATTTTCGCGGCATGCACCACGTTGATTTTTACGGGTTTTGCATCGGCCGCAGGGTTTTACGGAAACCAGAGTGACATCAAATGGAAAACCGCAGGCACGGAACATTTCCAGTTTATTTACCCGATGGAATATTCCACGCATGCGGCTAAGGTTTCCGCCTACGCCGAGGCCGTTTACGATTCCGTCACGAGCCGCTACCACAAAGCGCTCCCCGGCCGCGTCAGTGCCGTCTTGAACAACGCCCTTTACAGTAACGGTAGTGCCATCCCGAGCGAAAACGCCGTGAACCTTTGGCTTACGAACTGGGACTTTAAAATCCGCAGCAGCCACGGCTGGATCTCGGACGTCATCACGCACGAATTTAGCCACCTCGTGAGCATCGAAAGCGGAAGCAAGACTTTCAACAATCTTTACGGTATCCAGTTCAGTTACACGGACTACTACAACGAACGTACTCGATCGGACTTCCTCACCATGATTCCGTTCACGTTGCAGCCGCTTTGGTTTGCAGAAGGAACGGCCCAATACGAATCTTCGCGCATGGGTTTTGACGGCTGGGACACGCACCGCGACATGCTCCTCCGTACGGCAGCTTTAAACGATAGCCTCATGACGCTCCCGTACATGCACGACTTTTCGGACAATTCGCTTTTTGCAGAACTTGGCCCTTATACACAGGGTTTTTCCCTCGTTCTCTACATTGTCAAGCATTACGGTGACGAAGCCATTCCGAACCTATGGAAGGAACTTGGACGCCCCTACCGCGCCACACTCAACGGAGCCATCCAAAAGGTTCTCGGCATCAGCGAAGACGAACTTTACGAAGCCTGGAAAAAGGAAATCACCGAACATTACCAAGCGCAAAAAGATTCCCTCGGCACTTTGGTCGAAGGTATCAAGATTACCAAGGATGCTTTCTGGAACGATTTCCCGGTCGTAAGCGGCAAGAACCTTTATGGAGTTTCGAACTTTGGCGGGCCGTGGTTTGACGGAAGCGTTTTCAAAATTCCGCTGGAAGACACGTTGAAGACGCTAGATGAGAACAAAGCTAAAGAAGATTCTGCGAAGGTGGAAGTCGGCGATATCGAGGTCGAAGGCGCCGACAGCCTCCTCAACATCGGCGATTACGCCAAGTCCGGATTCAAGGCGAAAAAGCCGTGGTTCGACAAGGGCATCGACGTCTATAACGATAGCGTTTATGGTCCAATCCTCGCCTACATCAGTTACCAGAACCGCGATAAGGATGGACACGCCCACTTTGACATCGCCTTGAGCGACACAAACAAGAACCAGGCATCGCTAACCTACCTTATCGACGCCGTCTACCCGTCGTTCAACAAGCAAGGTTCCGAAGTTGTCTTTGTCAGACGCGAACCGTTCAGCACGCGATTCGTCTTGAGCAAGGTGCCGTTCTCTAGCGACTTGAAGAACCTCGTCGTAGACGATCCGATAGACATCTACAAGCCAAACGATTCCCTCCTCTACTATAACATTTACAGCCCGAAGTTCAGCCCGGACGGAAAGCGAATCGCCTTTAGTTTCTTTGACGACAAACAGCGCGGTATCGCCATCATCGACGCCGACGGCAAGAACTTTAAGGTCGTCAGCACCGCAGGTTACGACGAACGCGACGTCGACTGGATCGACAACGATAAAATCATTTTCGCAAGCAACAGAAACAACATCTTCAACCTTATCGAAAAGGACTTGAACACAGGCAAAGAACGCGCTTTGACGAACGTCGTTGGCGGTGCATTTACGCCAACACTCTCGGGCGACACGATTTTCTTTACACAGTACGACAAGGACGGATTCTCGCTGTACAAGTTGCCTTACAAAAAGGAAGTTGAACCCGTCTTCCGCGACAGCATCGTCGTGACCATGCGCGATAGCGTTTTACAAGTCGCCGACACCATTCAAGCCCCGTGCGCCGATTCAGCAAACATCGCAGATACAACAAAACTCGCCGCAGATTCCGCAAGTTGCACGGCACCGCAAGTCGTTTGGCGCAAAGACGTGATCCAAGTCGAGCACCGCGATACAATCAAGGTTGCCGTCAGCGATTCCACGCAGCGCGAAATCAAGCTCTATGGTTCGATCCCGACCAAGCCGCATAAAGACCTCGAACTCATCGACCGCGAATTTGCAGGAACAGAGCGAAACTACAAGCCTATTCCCAACATTCCGCTCTTCGTTCCCATTTTCAACCTTTCTGAAAACGCCCCAAGCTTGACCGTCTTTGGCGACGGCGAAGTCAAAGCAAAGATCGGCCTCGCCGTTATCATCAGCGATGCTCTCAAGAAGAACACCGTGCAACTCGGGCTCTTGCTCGAACTCGGGAAAGGCATCGACTACGTTAACGGTGACGGCCTCAATCCCAGACAAGAAAAGGAATTCTTTATCGTCTGGGACAACCACAGTACGCCTATTGACCTTGGACTTTCCTATACCTACGCGAACTACACCAACCAAGACACGATCCGCCGCGAAAACGTCAGAGACTTTGGTGGTGACAGTATCGGCATAAGCAAATACGCCTTTGCAACGCAAGCCATTACAGGAACCGCAGGCTATAGCATTTTCAAGAGCATCGACACCTTACAGGCCGCCATCAGTTACGACTGGGCCAACGTCAACTTCTACGACGACACGATAGAATGGACTTACAACAAAAGCTTTAGCGCAACCATCGGATTCGGGCTCTTCGGAGACCATGAAGGCGAAGGCGGATCAGGAATTTCTGGGCAAGGAAACGGTCTCTTCCTGTATTACCAATACGCCAACAGCGACCTCAGCCGCCCAGGGACTCTCTACGTCACCGAAAACGGTAGAATCGAGACGCACTACAGAAACTTCGCCCTCCATCAATTTGGCATGAACCTTTACGGAAGCGTACAGACACCGCTTCTTGGCGCACGCCTAGCCGCAGGAGGAAAGTTCACTGGATACCTTCACTGGAGTACCGATGACGTGAGCGACACACTGGATTCGTACTACTACACGCCAGTTTTTCTCGATGGTTACCCCTACTTGCGCAGTAGCGAAGACTACACGCTTGCCGGCACAAAAACGGCAATGGCAGAACTCCATTACCTCTACCCCATTTACGACGACTGGCGTCATGACCTTTGGATATTCTCGACTCGCAGCCTTTACGTAGACTTGTTTACGCAAATCGGTGCCGCATGGAACGGGGATTGGTTTACAGACAAGTTTACCAAGCACGGTTTCTGGGACCGCTCCGTGGGCTTGAGTTTCCGCATGAGCAACAAGATCTGGGGAAGTGTTCCGCTCGATATTTCGCTTACGTTCGCTCGAGGTCTTGACCGCATCGGAGAAGACAGCGACTTGCATGGTGGAACGAAGCTGGATCCAGTCCACCTGACGTTCTTGCCCAAGGTGCTGCGCCCAACGAGAATCAAGTTCTCCATTGGAATGGGGTTTGCCAACTCTTGGCAATAAGCCAAGAGTTGCCCGCTTCGCCAGCGGCTCAGATATGATCACACGAGTGTAATCGCATCATTCGCCTTAGGGCGAAGTTCATAAATACATGGCAGTAAAAGGTGATCCCGGCACTATGGCCGGGATGACAGCATGAAAAAGGCGGCTTGAGGCCGCCTTTTTTATTTACTTGTAGTTAAAACTTTTGGTGTTCTTATCGCTGGGGAGAAGTTGGCCGGGGCTCGTGCGTTCTGCGTCCCGCCCCTTGAAATTCGGATTCAACTTCTTGAGATCGCGAGCCTTGACCTCAGCTTGAACATCAAGCAAATGACGTTCCCACTCCTGGATGGCGCCATCGAGTTCTACACGAGCGTTCAACATCAATTCCTTGAGTTGCATCAGTTCCAGCATGCGTTCGCGTTTGAGCACCCAAAGTTCTTCTTCTTCGGGCATGCGTTCGATATTGAACAGCAAGTTCAAATACTTTTCTTCGGCTTCGCGATAAGCCTTGTAAGTATCTTCATAAACGAGATTGCGGTCATCCGTCATGGTCTGCTGGGACGACACGTGAGTCGCACAGCCGACAAAATTCATGGCTACAGGAAGAAGGAACAGAGGGATTGTTAAACGCATAATTTTAAAGTACAAAAAAATGACCATTCAAGCAGTGTCATGAGCGATGAGTAATGAGTTTTTATAATCGTACCTATGGCACCAAAATAAACGGCTCAATACTCACGGCTGACAGCTCAACACGACAACAAGTCGCGATGCCCTATTCCGCAGTTTCTGCCACGGGGTGCTTGATGTTGAAAAGTCTTTCGTGCGTGACGTGGCTCGTGAACGTGACGGTATCCTTGGTTTCCGGATGAACCATCGTATGCGTTCCGACCTTGACTTCGCGTTCCTGACAAGGCACACCAGTTTCAGGTTCGAGCATGACTTCGAATTCGGTGCGGTATTCGCCCTTGAGCCCAGCCGTATATGCCTTGAACTTTTCAGGCACAATCTTGCTGCCCACGTGCTGTTCCCAGATGAAGTACGGGAAGCTTTCGGTTTCGTGCAGGTAGACGATATAATCCAAGCACTTGCGGTGGTCGCGATTAGAGAAACCCTTGGTCACCACGGAGTCAATCTGGATCAGGGCAAAGTTCAAGCGGCCCTGCTGCTTTAACAGTTCCGTCACGTTACCCTTTACAGGAACAACGCCCGTAAGCAAGTGGGACATTTCCCAACGGTGCTTTTCCAAGCGCTTCAAGTGCGGCTTGAAATCCGGATTCAAGAGTTGCTTGCGCCAACGGTCCGGCATTGGGATGCTCACCAACAGTGAATCGTAACCATCGTCAATACCCGTGAGGCTTGTGACGTTTCTATCGACGGCCGCCAAGTCCACTTCCTTGATGCGCCAAGCGAGTTCTGTCGGCATAAAATTCTTGAGGTATCCGCGGGACTTGTCGATGGTATAGGTACGCTTGACAAACGTCGTATCGCCCTTGGAAGAATAATCCAGGTCGGCATACGTCGCCGTAATCGTTCCCATCTTTTCGTCGCCCTTCAGGTCTATTGTCGCATAGTAGCTTTCGGCATACAATTCCAGCTTGACCGGAGAGCTTAATTTATAGTCAACAGACACTTCGGACTCTCCGCATGCAGAGAGCATTGCGGCAAGGAACATTCCACTCAAGAATTTTATTTTATTCATCAAGATAACCAATTATTGATTGACAATCGTAAGTTGTTTTGTAGCAATCACGCCGTTTTCGGACGAGACTTCGATCACGACGGTTCCAGGCGCTTTAAGCTTCGTCATTTCGCGGGCCGTTGCATAGCCTCCGCGACGAGAGCGGCCTTCAAGCGTGTAGGAATCGAGCCTGCTTGTCACACGGGCCTTGTGTTCCCAAATTTGCGCACCCTTGTTCTGGAGCGTACCTTCGTAGAACGCAATTTTCAGTTCATTAAAGTCAAATCCAGTACCGTAACGCACTTGGACAATAAGCTCGTCGGCCATGCGGAACACGCTACCGGTATCCGCAACAATATTCACGGCCGGGTTCCATTCACGGCCGCAAGCAATGACAGGTTCTGGTTTAGAGCAGCCTGCAAACAGAGCACCCAAGGCAAGCGTTGCAAGCATCATGACTTTCTGTGTTTTTTTCATTGTATCCCTCTCTTTTTGATCCCAACAGCACTTTTTAAATTAGCAAAAAACTATCTGTCAAGTACAAACATCATCTCAAGATGGGGTGTTTGAGGGTAAAAAGCAAAGCCTTCGGCATGAGAAAGGCAAAATCCGGCCTCGGAAAACTTCGAAAAATCGCGCGCAAGGGTCACCGGATCGCAAGAAACGTAAATCAGGCGGTTGACAGAGCTCTTGACGATGGCAGAAAGTGCTTCTTTGGGAAGGCCCGTTCGCGGGGGGTCTACGATGAGGGTGGCGGGCACGTCAACGACGTTTTCGAGGAGCCAATCTTCGGCCGGAGCAGAAACGTTTTCGATTTCGGGAATGCAAGATGCCGCGGGAACAGACAAATTAACCTTAGCATGTTTGAGGCAGCCTTCTTCGCGTTCGACAGTCGTAATTTTCTTGAACTTGTCCTGCAAAATGCAGGCAAAGAACCCGACGCCACTGAACAAGTCTATAAGCCAATCGTTCGTGGCCTTTCCGCTCGCGAGTCCTTCGTCAACGGCCTTGCGCACGGCATCGACGAGCTTCGGCAAAAGTCCCAAGTTGCTTTGGAAAAACACGGAGGCATCCGCTTCGATTTTGCGACCGCCAATTTCGACAACGCTTATGGCGTGGGCGTCAAAGTCGGACTTGCGCATTCCCGGATAGTAGAACGAGACGTCGCCTTTGCCGTTATCGAAAATGTTCACGTCCAGTTCACGAGAGTTAGACTTAATCAGAGTCGCCGCCGGACCACGCAAAAATTCGTTCAATGCATCCGTGAGCACAGGGCAATTTTCAAATGGAATAATATTGTTGCTTTCTTCGCCACGGAAGCCAAAACGCGCACAGTTGGCGGAACCTTCACGATTCGCAGAAGCGTCTCCGCCGACATTGCCGCGGAACACGACACGAGCGCGATTCCTGTAGCCCCAGGCATTCCCTGTGTGGATAACAAAATCTTCGGGCAGTTCCGCATGCGCCAAGCGCCTAAAGTTTTCTCGTTCGACTTTTTCGAGATATTCCGCCTGCTTTTCAGAAGCCAAATGCTGCAAGCTGCAACCACCGCATTTTCCGTACAGCGGGCAAAGCGGTTTGACACGATCCGGGCTCGGTTCAATCACTTCGACAACGCGGCCCTTGGTAAAGTCCTTTTTCTGGAACGTCAAACGAACCTTGCAGAGTTCGCCCGGCAACGCACCCGCTACAAAGCACACGCGACCGTCTTCCAAACGAGCCATGCCCTCGCCCCCCTGCACCATCTTTTCGATGCGGAGCGTAAAGCATTCGCCACCTTGCTGACGGCCAAGTTCGCGACGACCGCTATTTTCACGACGGTCGTTATTGCGGTTCGAACGCGGGCCTTTGAACGAGCTACCATTGCCCTTAAAACGGTTGTTTCTGCGGAATTCTGCCATGAAGGTAAAAATAGAAATTTAACAAGGCGATTTTAAGACCTTTTACTTTTTACATTGCATACTAAACTAGCGGGCTGCCCCATTTAGTATGCAAATTCAGCATAATTTTTGCAAATTTTTGGCGCCCAAACGTTTCATCCCCGTTTTTTGCATTTTTAGCCCAAATTTCAGCATTCAAGAAAGAATTCGGGGTATTTTACCACAGTCAAATTTCAAAATTTGCTAAATTGTCGCCCAATGGAAACGACATCGATAGTTTTACCGAATGCGCTCACTGCCGCAAACAGCCAAAAGCTGCTTTCAAGTTGCAGGAGCGCCCTTGCCAAAGGGGAGCTTCATCTGGACGGATCAAGCTTGACCTCGATGGACTATAGCGCCGATGCCTTTTTTGCACTTTTAGCAGAACTCTCCGAAAAAACGGGCCACAGGCTCGTCCTCGCGCATTTCAACCCTGAAATCAAGCACCACTTGCAGAACCTCCGCAAGATGGTCCCGCCCGAAAAGCCAAAGCGGGAAACCACCAACATCCTCGAGATACTGGGCGAAACAGGTTTCATGGTCATCCGCGAAACGTTCGAAGTTCTCGTCCTCTTGTTCATGGCCATTTACTGGACGCTTATCGGTCCGTTCGACAAGGGCAAGATCCACTTTGGCGGTATCACAAAGCAGATGTTCAAGTCAGGCAGTGAAGCCATGGGAATTTGCTTCTTGTTCGTGGGTCTTATCTGCCTGACGATGGCGTTGCAGAGTTCCGTGATGCTCAACGCCGTGGGTGGCGGTTCTTACCTCGCTTCGGGGCTTGGGTTCCTCATTTTTGCTGAAATCGGTCCGCTCCTCACGACCATCATTCTCGCCGGCCGTTCCGGTAGCGCCATGGCTGCAGAAATTGCGAACATGAGCGTTTGCGAAGAAGTCAAGGCTATCAAGTCCATGGCGATTCCGCCGGTGCAGTACCTCGTGGTTCCGCGCTTTATCGCCCTCAGCATCACGACGCCGATCCTTTCGTTCAGCGCCTCGATTGTCGGAAGCATGGCGGGGTTCATCATCGCCTACTTCTTCTGCGATATTTCTTTTTCGAACTACATGATGGGACTCCGCGACGGCATCGACCCGATGACGTTCCTCAAGAGCACCATCAAGGCTCTCGTGTTTGGCTGGATTGTAACGCTCATCGCTTGCAACAAGGGACTCAACGCCCACGGCGGTGCAGAAGCGGTCGGTAAGGCGACCACGTCGAGCGTCGTGGCTGCGATTTGTACCATCGTGATTACAGACACCCTTTTCGCCTTCATTTTCTACTAGAGGTCAATATGGACGAAATTCTAAAAGTTGACCATCTGAAAGCGAGCTACGGCAACGAATCCATCTTGAAGGATATTTCGTTTGGCGTCAAGAAGGGCGAAATCCGCATGGTGCTCGGTAGCTCCGGTTGCGGCAAGTCGACGCTCCTCAACAACATCTTGAAGTTCATCAAGTCGGACGAAGGGACGATCACTTACTTCGGAAAGTCGTTCGGCCCCAAGGAAGGTCTCGACAGCGAGACCCGCATGCGCACTGGAGTCTTGTTCCAGAGCGGCGCCCTCATTGCAGACTTGACCGTCGCCGAAAACGCGATGCTCCCACTCAAGAGGAGCATGCCCTACATGCCCAAGAGCCAGATGGAAGCCATCGTTGCCGACCGTCTCGAAAAGGTACACTTGCTCCATGCGTTCCACAAGTACCCCGGAGAAATTTCTGGCGGTATGAAGAAGCGTGCCGCACTTGCCCGCGCGATTGCGCTCAAGCCGGAACTGTTGTTCTGCGACGAACCTTCGACAGGTCTTGACCCGGTGACCGCCCGTTCGCTCGACGAACTGCTCCTCGAACTGCGCGACACGCTCGGCGTTTCGATGGTCATCGTGAGCCACGAACTTGAAAGCATTAAAATCGTCTGCGACCGATTCGTGTACCTCAAGGACGGCTACGTCTTGAAGGACGCGACCTTGAAGGAAGGTATGGAATCAGACGACCCGATCCTCAGACATTTCTTTAACAGGCAGTGCCCCAAAGAAACGAATACTGAAGGTCTTTACCACTTTGAATTTATTGATTGAGTTGGAGATATAATGGAAACCACCCGATCCGAAAGAATAAAACTAGGCGCATTCATGCTCTTTTGCGGAATCATGATTTGCGTGTTCCTGGGCTATGTGCTCAAGCGTTATTTGAGTGAACAGTTCGACAACTACTACACCGTTTTCGACACGGACGTGAATGGCCTCTTTGTGGACGCAAAGGTTAAGCTGAACGGTATCGCCGTCGGTAGCGTCACGAGCATCACGATCAACGAAGAAAACTTGAACCAGGTCGTCGTCGCCTTCAAGGTGACGCAAGGGACCCCGATCAAGGTGGGCACCCGCGCAGGGCTTACCGCAGGCATGAACCTCACAGGCGAAAAGCAAGTGATCCTCTCCGGTGGCAAGTTCAGCGAACCGAACGTTCCCGAAGGCGGACTCGTCCCGGCATCCGTTTCGATGTTCGACCAGATTACAAACCAGATGGGCGGCATGATCGGCAAGGTCGACCCCATCATGGACGGGCTTAACCAGATGCTTTCTCCGGAAAACGCCGAAAGCATTTCGAAGACGCTCAAGAATCTTGAAAAGACGACCGCGAACTTGAGCAAGTTAACGGAAGAGTTGAGAAAGCCGCTCGGCACGATGTCGAAGTCTGCCGCCTCGCTGCAAAAGATCCTCGCCGAAGTCGAAGAAGCAAAGCTTGCCGCCAAGGCAGACGCAAGCCTCACGACGCTCAAGGAAAAGCTCGAAGCCATCGACACGAAGGGCCTGAACGAAAACTTGATGCAGACTGCCGAATCGATGAACAAGCTTACGCAGAATGTTGATGCCATGGTTTACAGGAACCAAGACCAAGTTGGTGACGCCATGGAAGAACTCAACGTGATTCTCGAAAATCTCGAAGAATTTACCCAGAAGATCAAGAACAATCCGTCCGTACTTATCCGCTCCGAAGCCAAGGGCGGTCGTTAATAAGGAGAAACCATGCGCATTCTTAAAGCAAATCGTTTTTTGGCTGTTGCCGCCCTCCTTTCCGCTTTTACGCTCACGGGTTGTGTCGGCGGATCCAGCGAACCGTCCCGTTACTACACGATTTCTGCGGAATCCATTTCGACATCGGGCGCTTCTAGCGATACCCGCGTTCACGTCCGCAAGTTTACGATTGACCCGGCATACCAGCGCAGCAACATCGTCTACCGCGAATCGCCGTACGACTTCATGTTCTACAACTTGGATCTGTGGGCCACGCGTCCGGAACAGATGCTTACGCAGGTCACAAGCGAATACTTGGTCAAGAGCAATATCTTTAAGTCGGTGGACTTGAAGCCGATGGGCAAGCCGGACTATGAACTCTTGGGCAATGTCGATGCGATTGAAGAAATCGACGAAGGCAACTCGCAGTACGCCCACCTCGCCGTGCAGCTCACGTTCCGCAAGGTCGGGGAAGAATCTCCGCTGTGGGAAAAACGCTACGACGACCGCGAAAGCATGAGCCAGCGCGACGCGCACTCGGCTGCCGAAGCCATTTCGAAGCTCTATGCGAAGTTCATGCAGGATGCACTCGCAAGCATCGCGAATGTGAAGTAAGGACTTAGTTACTGGACCCATTCGACTTCGCCCTACGGGCTTCGTTCAGGGAGACTGTTGTAAAAGGTGACCCCGTCCCCATACGCGGATCATGACCACATAAGTGCTGACGCCGAAGGCGTCAACCACTAAGTGGTCAAAGTGAACAAGTCCGGGGTGACATTGTAATGAATGTCGTCTTGCTGACCCTAGAGCGCAGCGGCAGGGGAAGCATCCAGTCAAATCCTGTAACTAGATCTTTCGCGGCTATTCGCCACTCAGGATGACGGAAGCAGCCGCCTAGCCCCTGTGAATTGTAGGGACGCTGGCGAGGAGTTTTTTCGTGTAG
>Ga0265299_10002121_pt1 | contig 20896 bp, 18 predicted proteins | sample AusTroGonzalo_MG_4_FD_193485 | JGI IMG/M metagenome (GOLD analysis project Ga0265299, IMG submission 193485) | Bovine rumen microbial communities from tropical cattle in Woodstock, Queensland, Australia - Gonzalo_02 | ecosystem: Host-associated > Mammals > Digestive system > Stomach > Rumen ... | reverse complement strand
CTTCAGGAATTGTGACAGCCATTGTCTTTCTGATTTTCGGAGCAAAGTATGCAAGGGGAATCATTGCTATTGATGCAGCAAGGACGTACCACATTGCACTCATACCCCAGGAGCCGAATGCCTTCTGTGCAAGACCTGTGGTACATCCACCACCGATGTTGTTTGCAGAAAGTGAGAAGGCTACCATGAAGACTCCCATTCTTCTTCCGGCGAGCATGTAGTCTTCAGCTCCCTTGATTTTGAGTTTGCCTACTACATAACCGACAACCAGCATACCTACCAGGTAGCCGATGACGATAATAAGGGCGCTAGTATTAACAACCATATTATCCTCCTTTTGTGTAAATATGATTAATTCTCTATAAATCAGTATAGCTCAGCTTTCTTGTTCTTCAAGTTGATTTTGAAGCTTTAATGCAATATCTTTTTTCTATGAGTCAGTCCTGGAAAACAGAGTGCAGTTTTTATGCAGATACAGACAAAAACACCTTCAACAGCGCAACGATAACGCTTGATGATGTTACATTCACAATAAATGCTCCCGGCTTTGAAACCTCGTTCAAGGCAATGGATGTTTTCTTCACGGAGAAGGTCTTCAAAAAGGATGTAATCGAGTATCTTGAAGGCAAACGTGAAAAGGTCGGACGTGCCAATCCTCTTATTGCCTTCACGTCAGAAACCGTCACCAGCATAGAGCTCGAAAAGAAGAAGATTTATCTGAAATTCAACGTCAGTGAATTCAAACAGCTTCTAAGCATTGCCCAGGCAAAGCAGAAGTACAGCAAAACCGTTGCCGACAGAAACTGACCATGAAGAGCATAACTGACAGATTATTTGAACTTCAGGACCCTTCATACTGTGAGTTTCAGAAGAAACTTATTCCCGACACGAAGTACGAAATGATAGGGGTAAGGACCCCGGATCTGAGAAAACTTGCAAAGGAACTTTCAGGTACCCAGCAGGCGGAAGAGTTTCTCAAGGTTCTCCCGCATAAGTACTTTGATGAGAACCAGTTACACGCCTTCATTATTTCACTGACCAAAGACTTTGACACCTGTGTTTCGCAGGTAAATGCCTTTCTTCCGTACGTGGACAACTGGGCAACCTGTGACCAGTTGTCACCGAAGGTTTTCGCGAAAAATAAACCGAAATTGGTTGTCAGTACTGGTAGCTGGATAAAAGACAGAAGAACCTACACAGTACGCTTCGGCATAGGAATGCTCATGCAGCACTATCTGGATGCGGATTTCAAAGAAGAGTACATGGAGACTGTTGCTTCAGTCAAAAGTGAAGAGTACTACATCAGGATGATGATAGCCTGGTACTTTGCAACAGCTTTGGCCAAACAGTATGACAGCGCAGTGAAGTATCTTGAGAACAGAAAACTGGATGTCTGGACACACAACAAGACAATCCAGAAGGCTGTTGAAAGCTACAGAATTACTGAAGGGACAAAAACTTACCTGAAGAGCCTCAGACTGTCATCAAAGGTAAACAGCTGATTTCTTTGCAAGAGCCCTGATATAGAAACCGAAACACACAGCGGCAAAGACAAGTCCAAGAGGATAGGCAATCTTTGTGCTGAGCCTCAGACCTTCCTTTGCAACAAGGATGTAAGTTGACGTAACAGCAGACATGAAGGTCGCAGGGATGGCGCTCATAAGGCTGTCCCATCTGTTCTTCTTATGCTTGAGAAGGTAGGCAGTAACAACCCACAGTGTAATCATTGCCAGTGTCTGGTTGCTCCATGAGAAGTAGCGCCAGAGAACGTTGAAATCAAGCTGAGTCAGGATTGCAGCCAGTCCGAGCAGGGGGATTGTAATTGCAAGGCGGTTCCTGATGGGCTTCTGGTCAAGGCCTGTAATCTCGGAAAGGATAAGGCGGGCACTGCGGAACGCAGTGTCGCCCGATGTTATGGGGCATGCGATTACACCTACGATTGCCAGGATTCCGCCAATGGTTCCCAGCATTCCGGTGGAAATGTCATATACAGTACCTGACTGACCCAGAGTGGTGATGGCATTCTGAAGACCGCCTGTTGTCTGGTAGTAGGCAACTCCTCCGGCTGCCCAGATGAGGGCAATCATGGATTCCTTGAGCATGGCGCCGTAGAAAACGTGACGGCCGTGGTGTTCGGACGAGATGCACTTTGCAACCATCGGAGCCTGTGTTGCGTGGAAACCTGAGATGGCACCGCATGCAACGGTAACAAACATATAGGGCCAGATTGGAAGACCTTCGGGATGAAGGTTCTCAAATGTTATTTCGGGAATTATTAGATGGCCTGCAAAGATACCGTAAAGGATGCTGAAAGCCATAACAAGAAGTGTGATTCCGAAAACCGGGTATATCTTTCCGATGACTTTGTCTATTGGAAGAAGTGTTGCAAGAACGTAGTAAACAAGGATTACGACAACCCAGATGATTCTGTCGTTTGCAGCAGGTGTAAGGTTTGCAATCAATGCAGCAGGGCTTGTTACAAAAACAGTACCTGTGAGCAGAAGAAGGACTACTGAAAAACCTCTCATGAAGTGCATTGCAGGTTTTCCAAGATAGATTCCGGAAAGCTCAGCAATCGATCTTCCGTCATGGCGTGATGAAATCATTCCAACCATGTAGTCATGAACAGCTCCTGCAAGGATTGCTCCAAGAACTATCCAGAGAAAAACTACAGGACCGAAGCATGCGCCCATAAGGGCTCCGAAGATAGGACCTGTTCCTGCAATGTTGAGAAGCTCAACAAGGAATGAACGGACAGGGTTCATCGGAACATAGTCTACATCGTCTCTCAGACGGTGGGCCGGTGTTTTTCTTTCATCAGGTCCGAACACATGTTCAACAACCTTTCCAAAAGAATGGTAGGCAAGAATCAAAATGCCAAAACAAATGAATAACGAAATCATGGCTGTAAGAATATCGCAATCAGGAAAAAGATGTAATAACCTTATATATCATGGAAAGAATCAGATTCATCATAGTCGGTTCCGGATGGCGTTCACTTTTCTATGTGAGGATTGCAAAGGCCCTGGAAAAGCAGTTTGAGCTCTGTGCAATGCTCTGCAGAACAGAGGAAAAGGCCCGGAAAATAGCCCTTGAGAACGGAATTCATACCACAGTTTCAGAGCAGGAATGTGTAGATATGAAGCCTGATCTTGTTGTTGTGGCTGTGAACAAAACATCCCTTGCACAGGTGTCTATGCACTGGATGGAGATGGGATTCTGTGTACTCTGTGAAACACCGGCGGCCATGGATGATGAAACTCTGGACAGACTACTTGAACTGGAGAAAAAGGGTGGGAAGCTTGTAATAAACGAGCAGTACCACCGTTATCCTGTGTACAGTTCGCTTATAAAGATTGCCCGAAGTGGCCTGATAGGAGAGCCTCAGTACCTTGATATTTCCCTTGCCCATGAATACCACGCAGCAAGCCTTGTCAGGGAATTACTGAATATAGAGCCTTCACAAGCCTACACTGTCAGGTCAGTTACAAAGGGCTTTGAAACAACACTTACAAAAACCCGCTATGAAGTTATTACAGACGGAAGAACAGAGGTGAAGAACCGCACAATTGCCCTTGTGGAGTTTGAAAACGGAAAGACTGCATTGTACGACTTTGATTCCGAGCAGTACCGCTCTCCCATCAGACACAACTTCATCCGTCTGACAGGAACAAGAGGTGAAATCTACAACAATTCGGTATATTGGCTTGATGAAAACAACAGACCCAGGCATGCCGAACTTGAGATCAAGACCCGCAAGGTGGTCTCAGACTCAGAAAATCCCAACTTGAGAGAATTTGAAGAAATAACCGAAATCGGTTGTTATGGCAAGGTTCTGTACACCCCTCCGTTCGGCATCTGCGGACTGTCTGAGGATGAGACTGCTATGGCTGTAATGCTTTATGAAAGTGCTTTATATGCAAAAAATAAAGGCAACAGCCCGTACTCACTTGAGAAGGCCGTTGCCGATGCAAGATTCCGGATCAGAATGTATCAGAATGTGTAAACAACACTCAGAGATGCATTGATTGCAAATCCGGTCTTGAAAATGAAATCCTTGACTTTGTTTCTGTCTGCGTATGTGCCCCTGTCCTTGGTTACCCTGTTTGTATAGATGGTAAGTGTTGGAATGGCTGTAAGCTGGATTGAAAATTCTCTGCCCAAATCCATCTTTGCCGCCAGATAAGCTGCAGGGCCGGAAGCAGAAAGTGAGTACTCCCTGTAAACTGAGTTTGAAATATCATATCTGTAGAAAAGCTCACAGATTGAATAGCCAAGTCCCAGATAAAGTTCAAAGTTCTTCATATCAAATGTGAGAGCTCCGCCCGCTGCGATATCAGAATAGAAAAGGTAGCTGTTGGCGCGGATAGGGATGGTTTCTCCATTGAATCTGAAATCTCCCGGGAAGACGAAGCTTACATCTGCCCAGAACGCAGAATCGTTATAATACTCAACCGTAGTTCCTATGGAAACACCCAGACCGTTTATGTCTGCATCTCCTCTTGATATAGCAGTTCTTGAAGGATTCGGATCCGTAATATGTGTGTTTGCCCATACAAGTCCGAGCCTTGCGTCGACATTGTAGGCGGCAACGCCGGAAACAAGAACGAAAAACAAAACAGAAATAAGAAGTGTCTTTTTCATGCCTTCATTATACACAGGGGGAAAGGAGGTTTTCAATTACACGTGGCTGTTGTAATATCCCAAGTATGAACACATTCTATGCGCCCGGTCGTACCGAGCTTGGCGGAAATCATACAGACCACAACTGCGGCAAGGTTCTTGCTGCTCCCGTAAACCTCAGAACTACAGCATCTGTTGCAGAAAGAGGTGACAGTACTGTTGTTTTTGACAGTAAGGGATTCGGAAAAACTGTAGTAAATCTGGATAGTCTTGAAGTAAGACCGGAAGAAACCGGAACCACAGCTGCCCTGATAAGAGGGGTTGCCGCAGGTATTGTGAAGCGTGGTGGAAGGATAGGTGGTTTTGATGCCTCTGTCAGTTCTACCGTATTTTCCGGTTCCGGACTCAGTTCCAGTGCTTCGGTTGAAATACTTCTGGGAAGGATTTTCAACGGTCTTTTCCCAAACTCATTCTCCCAGGTGGATCTTGCAATAATAGGGCAGGAGGCCGAAAGAAAGTACTTTGGAAAACCCTGTGGTCTGATGGACCAGATAGCATGCGCAAGTTCAGGTATTGTCAGAATCGATTTCAGGATTCCTTCCGAGCCTGAGATTACAGAGATAGATACACGTTTTGAGGATTACGGTTACAGCCTTGTTATTGTAAACACAGGAGGAAGCCATGCAGATCTTACTCCTGATTACGCAGCAATACCGGATGAGATGAAAATGGTTGCTTCCTACTTCGGAAAAGACAACCTGAGAAGTGTGGACAGAAAGGTTTTTCTGTCAGAACTTCCGTCACTGAGAAAGAGCATTTCAAATGACCGTGCAGTTCTCAGGGCAATGCACTTCTTTGAAGAGAATGACAGGGTGGACAGCATGGTTCTTGCCCTTCAGAACGGCAGCTTTGACAGATACCTTCAGCTGGTGGATGAATGCGGCAGGTCATCGCTTGCAATGCTTCAGAATGCATACAGCCCATCACATCCTCTGAATCAGGAGATTACACTGGCTCTTTCACTTACAAACAACCTGCTTGGCAAGAATGCGGCATGCCGTCTGCAGGGTGGTGGCTTTGCAGGAACAATCCAGGCATACGTTCCCCAGGATTCAGTTGCCTCCTACAGGCAGGAGATGGAGAGAGTTTTCGGGGTGGGCAGTTCAGCTCTGATAACCCTTTGCGGCTAATTTCACACACTCATAACCGCCGTTATAGACACCACGGGCCTTAAGCACGTTTATGCGCTGACACATGTTGATGAACAGCTCTTTGTCTGAAATAAGGCGGTCAATCATTGCGTTTGCAGTTTTCTTTGTGGGGCATTCAAACGTTCCGTCACCTGCCTCCTGGGATGCAACTGCTCCGTAGACCTCGTGTCCGCCGATGTGCTTCATGAAGATCTTGGGAATGGGGTAGAAGGCCAGCTCCGACGGCTTGGTAACCAGAATGTCAGATACGGGCATCAGAAGGTTTGTTGCATATACCGCGTTGAAGATGTTGTCATCGCATATTGCCGTAATACCCTGTGCATCCCCGTTTCTTATCTCTGAAACGTAATTCTTAAGTCCATCATAGTCGTTGAAGAACTTGCGCACTTTCACGTTTCCAAGGGCCTTCTGCATCTTGTTGTAGACATCTTCGTGGTCTCCGAAGTTGATGAATACTGCAGCCTTTTTCTTCTCAACGTAGGGGATAAGGTGTTTGACCATCTCAAGGAAAAGCTTGAATCCGGCTCCTGCGCCTCCAACAGTAAGGAGGAATCTTACCGGCTTTCCGTTCTCAGCGCGCTCAATTCTCAGCCTGTTGTCCTCTTCCAGATTTACAAGAAGTTCATGGTCAACGTAGCGTCCGACCATCTTGAGGTCCTTTGACGGAATACCGTTCAGGGCACGACGCTTTGAGAATCCGCTGAGCATCTTGTAGCCGTTGTAGGCAAATGATGTCTGAACAGCATGGACTGAACCTTCTGCAAGGTGAAGGGCCATGGGCCAGTTATCAGGAATGGCGTTTACAACGTGGGTGAATCCGGCATGTACGGCTCCCTGTGCCGGCCAGACATGGGTTGCAACAAAGGGAACATCCTTGGGAAGGTTCTTGTACAGCGGCACGAGCAGTTCCGAATTCTTCTGGTCCTTTGCGTTGTAGGTAATCTGCTTGAAACCCTCACTGTTCAGAGGCTCCCAGAAAAAGTGGTTGAACAGCCTTGACTTCTGGGACAGGCGGGAAGCCATGGAGTACAGGTGGTTCTGCTCGCGGATCATCTTGGACCCTGTGGCATCGTAGCCTGCAATGTCAAACCAGTAGGGAGTGTATCCCAGCGCGTTTGCACAGGATGCAATTGCCATGCTGATGCGGTAGTGTCCGAATCCCATCCTGATGTTTCCTACTATCAGGGCGTTCGGGGCAAGTTCCTCGGGTTTGTCAGACATTACAAGCTGCTTTGTGTTCATGAAATCAAGAGTATCAATGTTCTGAACGGCATATTTGTAGTCGGCCTTTGAGTCGTCACCGTAGTGCTTAATGTACTTTTTTTTTGATTTCTCAGCCTGATTGAGGGTCTTTTTATCAATTGTGTTTCCGAAGATCTTCATATTTTTCCCTTTCTGATGTTGTATTTCAGAGTCTCAGTTTCACCTCTGAGTTCGTACTTGATGATAATGTGCCTGCCCTTACGTTCAAAACTTTTCACCTTGGCATTCTCGAACAGGTCCAGGGCCTGATCGAATAAACGTTTTTTCTTCTCGTCGTAGTCTGCCGTATTGTCCGATGTCATCAAAACGGAGCCGAACAGTGCATTGATGAGGGTAAGGCTCTTTCTCTGGTCCGTTGTAAGGCTCAGGTTGTCATCCCTCAGAAGGAAGACGTCCGGGTCGTTGAGGAAGGCCTTTCCGTCAAGCTCGCTTCTGAAGATTGTGTTCAGTATTGTTACCTTTGTTGAGATTCTTTCCGGGTGGAAGAGTTTCATGTAGGAAACATCGTCAAATATCAGAGAGACATCGGGTCCTATTCTGCAGTAGTCAAACTTGCCGAAGCCGTTTGACAATGTGGCACCGCAGCCCAGGATCAGTTTCCCTTCCAGTTCTTCACGGAGGATTGAATAGCCGAATTCAGCTGTTTCGGCACGGGTTTTTCCTTCCAGGCGCTTGAGGTTGCAGGCATAGAGGAAGTCCAGCTTGAAGAAGTCAAAACCTATGTTTCTGTAATGCCTCAGAACGTCTCTGATGTATTTGACTGCGCCTTTCTTGTTCAGGTCCAGAGGAATCTGTCCGCTCCAGTTGTTTCCTGCAAAGATTTTCTTGTTCTTTTTGTTTACCGAGAGCCAGGAGGGGTGTTCCTTTACAAGCTTGGATTTGGCTTCTGCAATGAACGGGGAAAGCCAGATTCCCGCCATAAGACCCTTTTCGTGAATTTTCTGGACTATCGGTTCAAGACCTTCGGGGAACTTGTTGGGGTCAACGTCCATCCAGTCTCCTACAAAGGTTTCAAAGCCGTCATCTATCTGGAACAGGTTGTACGGTCCTTCGGTCTTGTCCAAAGCATTGAGGATAAGCTGGGAGTTGATGTTCTGGTAGTGGTTGTACCAGGATGTGTAGCCGATTATTTTCTTGTCTGTCAGCGGCTTGAGGTGGTCAAAGTACAGTTCCTTGTCAGTTCCGCTGTAGTAGTCAAAAATTGTGAAGGAGTCGCCGGAGGCAAGGAATTTTCCGTTCACATCGCTCTTGAGGATGATGCGGTCCCTGTCACGCTCAAAGATGATCAGAAGGTAGGCGTTTCTGTAGTTGTAGCTTCCAATGAAGATATAGGGGTCGGTGACGTAGGACCAGTCAAAGCCGACCAGCTTGTTGATCGGCATGGACCAGAAAGCCTGTGACCCGTAGTTGCGGAAGTGGTAGATCCGCTCCAGAAGTCTCGGGCGGAGGTTCAGGTCGTTCAGGTGTTCGCCCGCGGCAAACTGCTTGGTTTCTGTCCAGCTCTGGTAGCCGTTTGCCATAATCAGGCTCTTCAGACTGAGCTTCCACGGGATGATGATCTTTGCATCTTCAAGTTCAAGGTCGGCGAGAGCCGTGACAACAACAGTTGTACGGCCGTCCTTCTCATGTTTTTCAATGCGGAGGTTTGAGTCCGATCTTTTTTTCTTGTGGAGTTTGCCTCCGATCCTGTATTTGATCTCAGGCATTTTCTTCCTTGTGTGCCTTGTTGATTATTGCCATAACCTTGTCCTCCTTGTAGAAGAGGATGATGGCCATTGCAATGAGGCAGAGAACCAGGGCTATGATAAGGCTGATTCTGTAGCCGGCGCCTGTGTTGCGGATCAGGGTCTGACCTGCATGGCCGATCTCAGTGTACTGTCCCACAACTGCAAGGGATGTGAAGATTATCATTGCAATTGACTGACCCAGCTTGAATGCGAATGTGCGGGCTGCATAGAACATTGCATCCCTGTTCACTCCTGTCTCGATGTTGTCGCTTTCAGCAATGTCTGCAACTATGGCCTGCGGAATTACTCCGAGGATTGAGAGGGGAACACCTACCAGGACACAGATGATGAATCCGTAGATCTGGTTGGGAATGAAGGCAACCTTTCCTGCGAATGCGGAAACCAGGAAGGCAACTGCAAACAGTCCGAATCCGTAGACAAGAAGTTTCTTCTTTCCGAACTTTCTTGAGAGGATGTTCACAACCGGATAGCAGACAAAGGTGACAAAGGTCATGAAGATGAACAGAATCATGTAGTTGTTCAGTTCAAGAAGAACCTCAACGTAGTAGATGAAGCCTGTGTTGAAGATTGTGATACCAACCCAGTAGATGACATCTGAAACAACAAATACCTGGAAATGCTTGTTTGCAAATGTGTTCTTCAGGGATTTGAATGTGTTCTCTTTTACCGGAGGAGTATCGTCATAATCCTTCTCCTTGATCATGAATGCGGGAAGAATCATGCAGATGAAGCCAATAGCTGCAAGGATTGCAAGAACCAGTCTTGCACAGAAGTAGTAGTCCCAACCTGTTGCTGCCCATACAGCTTCCCAGACCATCTTTCCTGAGAATGCAACTCCGGTACCGACAATGTAGGTGAGGGAGATGTATGTGGAAATATCCATTCTGTCCTTCTGGTTTCTTCCAAGAACCGGAATCAGGGCATTGTACGGTGTGCAGTAAGCTGTCATGAAGATGTAGAAAAGAACCATTGTTACTGCAAGCCATATGATGTTGACAACGCTTTCACCTCTGACCGGACAGCAGAAAACAAGAACCGTAACAAGTGCAAATGGCAGTGATGCATAGCGCATGAACGGAATTCTCTTTCCGAGCTTGCTTGAACAGTTGTCAGACATGCTTGCAATCCACGGGTCTGTGACTGCATCGACAATTCTTCCGGAAGCTGTGATAAGACCTATTACAGTCAGTCCCAGGAAGGTTGCACTGGTTACAAAGGTGATTACTCCGTTTCCTGTTGAGTCAGGAAGGTAGAAGTTGACAAGAAGGTTGCTGATGATTCCTGCAAGAATTGACCAGCCGAGCTGACCGATTGCAAAAACCCATTTGATTTTTGTTGAGACGCGATTCATCTGGATACTCCTGTTTTTGATAGTACAGGAGAAAGGTTGTTAACACAATAAGTTGTTCACGCAATGATAAGGACTGTGCTTGCGCTCCACTCAAGAGGCGCTGCACAGAGGATTGCAGTAAGCTGCCTTACCATGTCTTCAACGTCGTTGTCATTCAGTTTCAGAGCAGGGGCATAGGTCTGGGTTATCCAGCGTTTCACATCGTCGGGAAGGATTGTCCTGCTGTAAGAGAACCTCATGTCCTTTGTGCTTCTGATTCTGAAGTATCTGTCAATCAGCTCTGTAAGTTTCTCGCGTTCGTGATCGGAGTAGATCTTCTTTTCAGCCTTTATCAGCTGTGTCCTGAGAGGACCTTCATGGACAAAGGTGCTGAGTCTTGAACCATGACCCGGAATAGTCTCTGACAGGACAAGGGATGTTGAGGGAAGGATATGGTTTTTCAGCTCTTCAAGAAGGGTCTTACGCTGTTCTTCCGTTTTGCCGGCAAAGACGTTTCTTCCGATTATGTGTTCAAACTTCAGATCAGCATCAAGCTCGGACAGCTCTTTCACAACAAGAGGGGCTTCCCAGTTCTTAAGCTCTCCGGCTCTGTGGCTTACAAAGGCACGGTCTTCATCACTTGAAACCTGGGCGGCCACAAGTCCTTCCGGGGTGCGTCTGAAAGCTTCCCAGACCAGAAGGCCGTGACCTGCATTGAGTACCAGAATCCTGTCTGACCTTACAATCTCTGTATTGGCAAAAATCTCTGTTCTGATTGACTCAAGAGCCTGTGAACGGACTTCCGATGTACGCCTGATCCACATGTCCCTCTGTTTGTCTTCAGGTGAGTAGGTAAGGTTCTCCGGAAATGCGTTTATGTCTATGCTCTCAAGCTGGATTTCACGTCTTCTGTTTACCAGGTCTGCAAGCTGTTTTTCATAACCTATGTTACCCGGCTGGTAGAATATCTTGCCCTGGAGTTCTCCTGGAAGGTACTGCTGGGCAACCCAGTGGTCACGGTATGCGTGGGGATACATGTAGCCCTGACCATGGCCGAATCCCTTGCTGTCCCTGCTGGCATCCCTAAGGTGGTTCGGAACTTCAGCTGCCTGTGATTCTTCTTCAACGCTTCTGAGAGCGTCAAAGAAGCCCAGGGCACTGTTGCTCTTGGGAGCTGTTGCAAGGTAAAGGGCTGCATGGGTAAGGTGATACCTTCCTTCGGGCATTCCTATCATGTTGAATGCCTGGGCATCAGACTGGACAACAACTATGGCGTTGGGGTCTGCAAGGCCCACATCCTCGCATGCACTTATCATCATTCTTCTGAAGATGAAGCGGGGGTCTTCCCCTGCGTGGACCATTTTTGCAAGCCAGTACAGAGCTGCATCGGGGTCACTTCCGCGAAGTGATTTTATGAAGGCCGAGATTACGTCAAAGTGGTAGTCTCCTTCCTTGTCGTACAGAACAGCCTTACGCTGGATGCTTTCCTCTGCAACTTCGTTGGATATGTAGACTGTGTTTCCGTCATGCGGGGTGGTTTCAACTGCGAGCTCCAGGGCGTTGAGAAGGCTGCGGGCATCGCCGGAGGCAACCTGGACCAGGTGCTCAAGGGCGCCGTCTTCAAACTTCACATCCAGAAGCCCGTAACCGCGCTCCTTGTCATGGATGGCCTGCATTGCAATATCGTAAAGATTCTGGTCAGTCAGCCCCTTCAGCTGGAAAATCCTTGAACGGGAAACCAGGGCGGCGTTGACCTCGAAGAACGGATTTTCCGTTGTGGCGCCTATCAGAATGAAGGTTCCGTTTTCAACCCAGGGCAGAAGGGCATCCTGCTGGCTCTTGTTCCAGCGGTGAACCTCGTCCACAAAAAGTATTGTCCTTGTGCCGTAAAGATCCATCCTCTGTCTGGCAGCTTCAATCTCATCCCTCAGGTCCTTCACACCGGCAAGAACGGCGTTGATGGTTGAGAAGTGGCTCTTTGTGGTGTTTGCAATAACACGGGCAAGTGTGGTTTTTCCTGTTCCGGGAGGACCGTAGAAGATGACCGATGAAAGCTGGTCAGCCTGGATGGCACGCCTCAGGAGACGGCCCGGTCCTACAATGTGGTCCTGGCCTATGTACTCATCAAGGTTTCTGGGCCTCATTCTGTAAGCCAGAGGCTGTGTGTTGTCAGTTCTGCTGCTGTCAAACAGTTGTCCGTCCATCTCAGTTGTTTCCAAATACTGCTTTGACCCTCGGGTCAAGGTAGGGGTCAGGGGTTGTTCTGAACAGCTTCTCGTTGTTTCTCAGAAGCTGGACAAAATTGTTGTAGAACAGGGTTCCGAATTCGCCGGCATTGTCATTTTCCGCAAGCTCTTCTTTTGCTGTTCCAAAGGCGAAATTCGATGTTCTGATGTATATGTTGTACTGGTTGCGGGCCTTCTCCAAAGTGGTGTAATCAGCATTTGCCGCAACGGTGTAGATGTAGGTCAGAATTGAGTTTCCGTGAAGCTTCAGAAAGTAGTCTGAGGCACTTGTATCGGACTCTTTCACAAAGGTGAACGGATTATCAAATTTGATGTTTGAGCCTACTGTATTCACGTTTTCAAGAACTTTCTCAAAGGACGAGATAAGGTAAGTTGAGAACTCTTCATCCCAGGAATTGAGAAGGGAATTAAGACCGGGAATCGAGTTCCTGTTTTCATCAAGAACAGAGTAGGAGGCCGGAATCAGTTTTCTTGTCCTTATGTCCTGAATCATCTGCTGCCCTGTGTCAATCAGAGCCGTAGTCAGAGCGTATTCAAGCGCATAGGAGGCATCGGCTTCAGTCAGGTTCTCAACATCCACATTTGCTTCAGTTGAGGAGCTTGAAGAACATGAGCCCATAAGAAGGCAGAAAATGAGGAAAAAGAATATGATTCCTGTCGTTCTATTCTTCATCAGTGTCTCTTTTTCTCCGCGTCTCTCTTCTTTCTCTCTTCTGAGGCTTTAATGAAGTCTGCGAATGTACCTCCGCTGCTTTCACGCTCACGTGGCGGCTTGAAATCCTTCTTAGGCCTTGTTTCGCGTCTCGGTTCAAACCTGCGCTCTTCACGCGGCCTGTAGTGGCTTGGCTTCACAACCTCAGTAACAGTTTCCCAGGTGACGGCTGTCTGGGCAAGGGCCTTGACGGCCGATTTCTTTATAACCAGCGTTTTTCTCGTTCCGTCTGAGGACGGTTTTGCGCTTGCAATCACACGCTTGACAGGGGCTGCGCTTGCACTTGTGGGAACAACTGCCTTTTCAACACGCCTCTTTACTTCCATCTCCTCATATCCGCATGAGAAGCGCTGGCAGACCCAGTGGACTCTCTCGTACTCATCAAGAACCCTCATCATGGGCCAGCCACAGTGGGGGCAGGGTTTCTCCTTGTTTCCCATAAGAAGCGGATCAAAGGAATCACGGCTGGAAGCAACCTGTTTCACAAGATCAGAAGCATTTGTCTTTATGTCTTCGATAAAGGCCTTTTCGTTTTCAGTACCGTTTGAGATGCCGAACAGTCTCTTTTCCCAACGTCCTGTAAGCTCTGCACTCTTAAGCTGGGCAGGGACAAGACGTACAAGTTCACGTCCCTTGGCAGTGGGAACAATATCGAGTCCGCGTCTTTCGATGCAGTTGTTCTGAATCAGTTTCTCAATAATGTCTGCCCTTGTTGCAGGTGTGCCCAGACCGTTCTCAAGTCTTTCCTTAAGCTCCTTGTCCTCAACAAACTTTCCTGCATGCTCCATTGCGTAGAGCAGATCTGCCTCTGTGTACCTTGACGGCGGAAGAGTAGCAGAACGTTTGAGTTCGGTAGAAACAACCTTTACGCTGTCGCCTTCCTTCAATGTAAGGAGGGCACTGCCTGCTTCCTCTTCATCAAGAGCATCCTTTGCAACAGAGATTTCCTTCCAGCCTCTGACCTCCGGAACGGTGAGTCTTGTCATGAAGCGTCTGCCGTTGACCTGGGCTTCAACTGTTGTTGTGCTGTATCCGTAGTCAGGAGCAAGGGTTTCAAGGAAACGTGCAATAACAAGTTCCCAAAGCTGTCTTTCCTTCTCTGAAAGTTTCATGACATCAACCTTCTGCTCAGTGGGCAGGAGGGCGTGGTGGTCTGAGACCATAGAGTCGTCAACAAGGCGTGACAGGTCCTTGCGGATTCCGCCGTTTCTGAAGAAGAAGGCCTGGGGTGCAAACTTTGTCTCGGACAGGGCTGCAAGCCTGTCTCCCAGTGTGGGGACAATGTCCTGTGTTATGTAGCGGCTGTCGGTTCTCGGGTAGGTGACAATCTTGTAGACTTCATAGAGTTTCTGGAGGATGTCCAATGTTTCCTTTGCACTGAAACCAAGAATCCTGTTTGCATCCCTCTGAAGTTCGGTAAGATCGTAGGCAAGTGGCGGTTTCTCATCATGGTGAACCTTGCTCACCTTCGTAATCTTTCCTTCAGAACCTTTAACCTCTGAATCAACTTTGTTTGCCATGTCTTCGGAAGGAATCTTCACCGTATCCTCATCTGTGTAGAAGGAAGCCTTGAAGCTTCCGAAGTCAGCCTTCAGTGTCCAGTAGAAGCGTCCTGTAAAGTCCTCAATTTCATCCTCCCTGGATGTAATAAGGGCAAGGGTAGGTGTCTGTACACGGCCTGCAGATAAGCGTGTGTCAAAGTGACATGTCATTGCACGTGAGACGTTGTATCCCACGTACCAGTCTGCGTAAGATCTGCTTCTTGCTGCAAAGTACAGGTTGTCATACTGATGACCGTCCTTCAGATTTGCAAAACCCTGGAGTATTGCGGCATCTGTCTGGCTGCTGATCCAGAGTCTCTGGATGGGCTTCTTGCATTCTGCCTGCTCAAGAATCCACCTTGCTACAAGTTCTCCCTCTCTTCCTGCATCAGTTGCAATTACAACCGTGTCCACATCTTCCCTGTTGATCAGGGAACTGACCACGGCAAACTGGTCCTTTGTTTTCTCAATGACCATTGTGTTCAGCTGCGGCGGCAGTATGGGAAGACTGCTCATCCTCCAGCGTCTGTACTCTTCACCGTAGGAATCCGGTGGTGTAAGGGTGACAAGGTGCCCGAGGGCCCATGTGACAATGTATTCGTCACTTTCAAAGTAACTTCCGCGGTTAACGCATCCGAGGACCCTGGCAAGATCTCTGCCAACGCTGGGTTTCTCTGCAAGAACTGTTTTTTTCATAGTTCAGACTATAGCACTTTAAAACGACTCTGTCATTGACCCGCGTGCGTTGAGTGGTTATTATTTAGGTACCAACAAACAGAACAGGAGTTTAACATGGCTTACAGAATTACAGATTCATGTGCAGCTTGCGGAACATGTGCCGGCGAATGCCCCACAGGTGCAATCAGTGAAGGAGACATCTACGTCATCGATCAGGATACATGCGTAGGATGCGGAACATGCGCTTCAGTCTGCCCCGTCGGAGCAATCGTTGAAGAGTAATCACGATTAAAATCGTTAAAAGGACTGTGACTTGTGTTGCGGTCCTTTTTTTCTACTATGGAAGAAACACTGAAGTTATCCGTATCAGAACTGACCCAGATGTTGAAACAGACTCTGGAATCCTCATTTTTCGGACTGACGGTTGAAGGAGAGATCAGTAACTTCAGTGCGTCTTCTTCCGGCCACTGGTATTTCAACCTCAAGGACAAGGACAGCATGATCAGTGCCACCATGTGGAGAAACAGTGTCATGCGTCTTGGCTTCATTCCGAAAGACGGGGACAAGGTTGTAGTAAACGGCAGTATTTCCATCTATCCTCCCAGGGGCACATACCAGATCAACTGTGTCTCAATGAGGCTTTCAGGTGAGGGTGACATCCTTGCCATGCTTGAGGAGAGAAAGCGCCGCTATGCCGCCATGGGATGGTTTGAAGGCAAAAAGCCGATTCCATCCAGACCTGAGAAGGTTGCCGTCATTACAAGTTCCACAGGTGCAGCCCTTCACGACATTCTTCAGGTAACGGGAAGGCGCAACGCAGGACTGGACATAATCATTCTTCCTGCCCAGGTACAGGGGGAAGATGCGGCACGCCAGATTGCCGCAAGAATAGAAGAAGTGAACATGTTTGCCCTTGCCCCTGTAATGATAGTGGGAAGGGGCGGAGGTTCGGTCGAAGACCTTCTGCCTTTCAGTGACGATCTTGTAATCAAGGCCATCCATGAGTCGGAAGTTCCTGTAATATCGGCCGTAGGCCATGAGGTTGACTGGGCAATCTCGGATTTTGTAGCGGACCTGAGGGCTCCTACACCGAGTGCGGCTGCGGAACTTGTCTGCGGCTCGGGTATGGAGCAGCTTGAAAAAGTGAATGCAATAAAGAATTCCATGTTTGAAGTTGTCCGTGGAAAACTTGCTGCGGTAAGGCGTGCATTGGATGGGGTCGGAACCCGTGCATCTGAAAGAATAGTGTCAGGAAGAATCGGAAATGCCCGCTATGCACTGGACTCCCATGCAAGGGAAATTGGAGTTGCAGTCAAGAGTCTTATGTCGGACAGAAAACACACTCTTGAAGTTCAGAAAAACATCCTTAAGGTAGTAAATCCCGGTGCTGTTCTTGAACGTGGCTATGCAATAGTCAGTTCATCAGACGGCAGGACTGTCAGGTACAGCTCCGATGTGAAGAAGGGTGATGAGATAAGAATCAGGCTCGGCAGAGGAAAGGTCGGAGCACAGGTAACGGAGGTTTAGAAATGAAGTTTGAGGAAAAACTTGAGAAACTGGAACAGATGAGCAGGGAAATCCAGAATCCTGAAACAGACCTTGAGAAAGCCGTGTCCCTCTATGAAGAGGGAATGAAACTTGCAGGTGAGCTTGAGAAGGACCTTTCAAAGCTTGAACGCAGGGTTGAAATAGTAACAAGTGCCCCGGGAAGCGGGGAAGTTATTTCCGAGCCGTACTCTGAAAACTGAAAGTTTTTCCGTTGAAGGGAAACTCTACGGCGGTGCATTCAAGCTGAAGTTCACCTTCGCTTTCCATGCTGTTGTAAAGTCTGTCCCCCTTTATGGGATAACCCTTCCATGCCAGATGGACTCTTATCTGGTGTCTGAAACCCCTTGAAATTGAAACCGTAAAAACAGCCTCATTGTGTTGGAAAATAACATTCCGGATGGATGTTGTGTACAGAATCTGACTGTCTGCGCCACGGGAATCTGTTTCAGCTTTGACCATTTTCCGTCCAGGTCCGAAGGCCCGGAAGTATGATGAAATGTTCATCGGGCATTTTATGTTTGTTGTTGCATTTTCTGCAATTGAGCACACTGCAGTGTAGGTTTTTGTAAACAAGCCCTTGTTCTGGATGCTCATGATTTCATCAAAAAAGTGCCTGTCCTTGGCAAAGATCACAAGGCCTGCAGTATCTGTATCCAGACGATGAACAGCTCCTCCCTCCCAGTATTTGTCCGAATACGGTTCAAGAACCCGGGGACACAGTTCTCCAACCCTGGACAGAAGGGTATCGGCTATCTGTCCTTTCAGAGGTACTGTCGGCAGACCGTGGGGCTTGTTTGCAATCAGAAAATGCTCGTTTTCGTAAACAATCATCGGCTCTATGATAAGGTCAAATATGGAAATTTTCAAAGCCCGTGTATATAATTGGCGCCATGGGTAACGGAATTACTATTGGAAATTCAGAAGATTTGGGTTTCGGATTCATTGAAAAGGATGAGTATCGTTTCCGTGAAGTGCAGAACGGAGATGATTCAGGATTCAGACATCTTACACAGGAAGAAAGATCCGAACTTGAGAGGTTCGGCAACTATGCAGACAACTGGGACAACGTCCTTGTTTCCGATCCTTTCACAGTCAGGAACGTAAGAAACAACAGGTTCAACGGAAAGGTCAGACTGGGCCGCATTCCTGACAAGACCCTGCGCTTTCATGACCTGATTCTTCCGATAGGAATTACCAACAGTGTAATCATCAGTTCGGATATCGGAAACGACTGTGCCGTGCACAGGGTTTCCTTCATGAGTCATTACATTGTCCGTGACATGTGCATGCTCTTCGGAATCAACGAACTTCAGTGTACAAACCATGCCAAGTTCGGTAACGGAATTCTGAAGGAAGGTGAAGATCCTTCCGTCCTGACCGAGCTGATGATAATGAACGAAAACGGAAACCGCAGCGTTCTTCCGTTTGAGGATATGAGGGTGGCCGATGCCTTCCTCTGGGCAAATTACCCTGAAGATACAAGGCTGAAAGATGCCTTCAAAAAGATGACTTTTGCCACAGTTACTCCGGAGCGCGGAGTTTACGGAGAGGTTGGAGAGCGCACAGTAATCAAGGGAACCGGAATCATCAAGGATGTGAAACTGGGACCTTACTGCTACATAAAGGGCGCTACAAAACTCAAGAACCTTACAATCAGAAGCTGTGAAAAGGCTCCCACACAGATAGGAGAGAGCTGTGAGCTCGTTAACGGAATCATAGGATACGGCTGCAGAATCTTCTACGGCTGCAAGGCGGTAAGGTTCATAATGGGTGAGAACAGCCACCTCAAATATGGTGCAAGACTTATCAACTCGTTCCTTGGAGAGAACTCAACAGTTTCCTGCTGTGAGGTAATCAGCAACCTTGTTTATCCGTTCCACGAACAGCACCACAACAACTCCTTCCTTATTTCCTCACTCATCATGGGTCAGTCAAACATGGCTGCAGGTGCAAACATTGGTTCAAACCACAACAGCCGCGGAGCAGACGGAGAACTCAGGGCGGGACGCGGATTCTGGCCGGCTCTTTCATCCACAATCAAGTTTGACAGCCATTTTGCATCCTACACCCTTATTGCAAAGGGTAATTACGACTACGAACTCAACATCAAGGTTCCGTTTGCCCTTCTGTCAGACAACAGGCGTGAGGGAAGAAGGCAGATAATGCCTGCCTACTGGTGGATGTACAACATGTACGCACTGGAACGTAACAGTGACAAGTTCTCAAAACGTGATGGCCGCGTAATTGAAAAGGGCAACATCGAAACAGATTATCTTGCTCCTGATACTGCATGGGAGCTGTTTGACGGAATCAGACTCCTTTCCAAATGGACAGCATCGGCACTCGGATACGAGGGTGATTATTCACAGATGGAGAAGGAAGGCTACGAGGTTCTGATGCACAGACCTTCCGAACTGTCAGGACACGATGTTGTTGCACTGAGCCAGGAACATTCACGTTCACGTGTTCTTGTCCTCAAGCCTGTTGAAGGCTTCAACGCATACAGGGATATGCTCATCTACTACGGAACCAAGGAAGTGGTCGCCTGGTGTGCAAAGACAGGAAAGACTGTTCGTGATCTTGAGAAACTTGCATCCGATGCTGCATTTGAGTGGCTTAATCTTGGTGGAAGGCTTGTTCCTGCAAGGGATGTAGAGAAACTCAAGGAAGATGTGAGGGAAGGCCTGATTACCTCATGGGACCAGGTTCATGCCATCTATGAGAAGTGGGATGCTGAGTATCCGCTTGAGAAGGCAAAGAACGCCATGTACTGTCTGAAGAGGGTCCTTGAGGTTCAGACCATAAGCCACGAGCTTTGGGACAGCCTGATAAAGAAACTTGCCGAAACCAGAAACTACATTGACGACCAGGTTTCCAAGACAAGGGAAAAGGATTACAAGAACCGCTTCCGCATGATTACATACAGGAATGCAGAAGAACGGGATGCTGTTCTTGGCAGTTTTGAGAACAACCAATTCAGGTTTAAGTCTGTTGAAAAAACAAAGGCCATGCTTGAACAGACGGAAAACGTTGTGTGGTAGAAAATTGTATGTTAGACTCTACTCTAGGAGATTATCAATGGATTGTAAGATTGTAGAACACTACGGAGATTTATCTAAAACAAAGAGCGGTTGGGCTCTTGAGTTCAATCTGGTTGAATGGGCACCGGACAACGGAAAACCGTTCACACGCTATGACATCAGACACTGGTCTCCGGATCATTCAAAAGCAGGAAAGGGAGTAAGTCTTACTGAAGAAGAGCTTGCCGAACTGAAGAAACTGGCAGCTCAGTCCTGAGGAATTCTCCATTTTTCGCAGAGGGTTTGGAAGTCAGTCCTGTACAGTCCTGCCCTCGGTTTCACCTCTGAAACAAAAACTCTTTTGTTGGCTTTGTGGGCCTTTTTGAGTATGAGTCTGTCTTTGACAAACCTTACGCTCAGGGCCCTTGTATAGTACCTGTCACAGTTTTCATTCTCAGACCTGTCCTCAATGAGGAACTGCTTGGAGTAGAAAATCACAGCCATTGAATTCACGGACAGAATGGGATAGCCGTACATCCAGCACCTTGTTCCGAAATCCAGGGACTGCCAGTAGGCTCCTGTAAGCTCTTCATCAAAACCTCTCAGCCTCTGGAACAGGGCTCTGTCGTAAAGACCGAGACCGAGGAAGGGATAGAGGTTGTCATCTATTCCGGTGGAAGGCATGAAACTCATGGGGTCTATGCTGTTTCCGTCCATGTGGGGTGCACGTACAGTGGGGATGAGCTCCTTGCTCTTGTTGAAGATGAGAGGTGTGAGCATTGCAGGATGGACGGCCTTCATGAGGGAGTTCATGTCGGCAAAGTTGAATTCAACAAGATTTATGTCCGACCTCGTGACAAGGAAGTATGTTGTTCCGCATGTGTTTGCAAGTGAGTTGATTCTCTCTGCAAGAGACGGGGATTTGTCAAAGACGATGAATGTTACATCGGGAAACCTGTCTTCAAGTCCGCTCTGT
>Ga0265299_10002118_pt1 | contig 20928 bp, 19 predicted proteins | sample AusTroGonzalo_MG_4_FD_193485 | JGI IMG/M metagenome (GOLD analysis project Ga0265299, IMG submission 193485) | Bovine rumen microbial communities from tropical cattle in Woodstock, Queensland, Australia - Gonzalo_02 | ecosystem: Host-associated > Mammals > Digestive system > Stomach > Rumen ... | reverse complement strand
CACGAAGGAGCTGCCACTATGGACTGGATGGTCCAGGAGCAGGAGCGCGGTATCACCATTACTTCTGCTGCTACCACCGCATTTTGGCACTACAACGGAGACACCTATCAGATCAACCTTATCGACACTCCCGGCCACGTAGACTTCACCGTCGAAGTGGAGCGTAGCCTGCGCGTACTGGATGGTACCGTGGCCACTTTCTGCGCTGTGGGTCGCGTACAGCCTCAGTCCGAGACCGTATGGCGTCAGGCAGACAAGTATGGCGTGCCTAAGATCGCGTATGTGAACAAAATGGACCGTATTGGTGCTGACTTCCTCGCCTGCGTTGAGGAAATCAAGACCAAGCTCGGTGCCACCGCCGTTCCCATCTGTCTCCCGATTGGTGCCGAAGACAAGTTCGACGGTATCATCGACCTCATTGACATGAAGGCCATCTTCTACGATGGAAACTCCGACGCTCTGGTGAACTACACCGAAGGCGAAATCCCTGAGAAACTCAAGGGTGAAGCCGCCCGTTGGAGAGACATCCTCCTGGAGACCGCCGCCGAGTGCGATGAGAGCCTGATGGAGAAGTACTTCGAGGATCCCGACTCCCTCACCAAGGAGGAAATTATCGCTGCTATCCGTAAGGGCACCATTGCTATGCAAATCGTCCCTGCCTGCTGCGGTTCTTCCTTCAAGAACAAGGGTGTTCAGTTCCTCCTGGATGCCGTTATGCGGTATCTGCCTTCTCCTCTGGATAAGGGAGCCGTTAGCGGAACCAACCCCCGTACCGGTGAGGAAATCACCCGTAAGCCCTCCGCAGACGAACCTTTCTGCGCACTGGTGTTCAAGATTGCCACCGATCCTTTCGTGGGTCGTCTGGCCTTCCTCCGTGCCTATTCCGGTCGTCTGGACGCCGGCTCTTACGTGTTCAATACCCGCACTGGCAAGAAGGAGCGCGTAGCCCGTCTGTACCAGATGCACTCCAACCACCAGAACCCTATCGAGTTCGTGGAGGCCGGTGACATCTGCGCAGCCGTTGGTTTCAAAGACCTCCGCACCGGTGATACCGTGTGCCTGGAGGAGAAGCCCATCACCCTGGAGAGCATGGAATTCCCGGATCCGGTTATCGGCATCGCCGTAGAACCCAAGACCCAGAAAGACCTGGACAAGCTGGGTATCGCCCTTGGCAAGCTCGCCGAGGAAGATCCTACCTTCACCGTGAAGAGCGACCACGAAACCGGCCAGACCGTTATCAGCGGTATGGGTGAGCTCCATCTGGATATCATCGTTGACCGTCTCCGCCGCGAATTTGGCGTAGACATCAACCAGGGTGCTCCGCAGGTTAACTACAAAGAAGCCATCACCTCCAGCTTCCAGCTGCGTGAGGTCTTCAAGAAGCAGACCGGCGGTCGCGGTAAGTTCGCAGACATTATCGTTAACGTCTCTCCGGCCGACGAAGGCGTCACCGGACTTCAGTTCATCAATTCGGTCAAGGGCGGTAACATCCCCAAGGAATTCATCCCTTGCATTGAGAAGGGCTTTACCTCCGCAATGGCAAATGGTGTTCTCGCCGGTTACGAGGTTCCTTCCCTCAAGGTGGAGGTCCTGGACGGTAGCTACCACCCGGTAGACTCCGACCAGCTCTCCTTCGAACTTGCTGCCCGTATGGCTTTCCGCCATGCCTGCCCCAAGTGCCACCCCGTTCTGATGGAGCCCATCATGTCCCTGGAGGTAGTTACCCCCGAAGACTACATGGGTGATATCGTGGGAGACCTCAACCGTCGCCGCGGCCAAATTGTTGCGATGGATTCCACCGCCAACGGAGCACGCATCGTCAAAGCTTTCGTCCCGCTCTCCGAGCAGTTTGGTTACGTCACCGTACTGCGTACGCTGTCCTCCGGACGCGCCACCAGCACCATGACCTTCGACCACTACGCAGAGGTCCCTGCCGCCCTGGCTAAGGACATCGTGGAGAAGAGCGGTTACCGTGTAACGGACGACGAGTAAAATTTAGCAAAAGTAAAAAAGTTATTGATATGAGCCAGAAAATCAGAATCAAGCTGAAATCTTTCGATCATATGCTGGTGGACAAGTCTGCTGCTAAGATCGTTGATACAGTGAAGGCAACGGGTGCAAAGGTTGTAGGTCCCATTCCTCTTCCCACCAACAAGAAGATCTTCACTGTGAACCGCTCCACCTTCGTTAACAAGAAGAGCCGCGAGCAGTTCGAGCTGGACTCCTACGTTCGTCTGATTGACATCGACGAGTCCAACGCCAAGACCGTAGACGCCCTCATGAAGCTCGAGCTTCCTTCCGGCGTTGAGGTTGAGATCAAAGTGTGAGGTTAGCCTCACACTTTTTTGGCCCCATAGCTCAGCGGTTAGAGCAGCGGACTCATAATCCGTTGGTCCTGGGTTCAAATCCCCGTGGGGCCACAAAAAAGACAGCGTCTAGCTGTCTTTTTTGCGTCCATAGGGCCTTCGACCCATTGGGGGCCTAATCCCCCAAACCCCCTGTGTCGGCCTTCGGCCTCCATAATCATATATCACCGGCTTTTTTGTTTTGCCCCAGGGGGATTTGAACCCACTTCGTTCACGTTACCCCCTCCCGACCCCTCGCCCGAACCGAGAGAAATGAAACTTGTTTCGATTTCCGAGGTGAGTAGAGGGGAAAGACCTTGGTCTTAAACCCCTCCCCTCGGGGGAGGGACTTGATGTTATGGTTTCCATAACTATTATATCTTGAAAATTAGGCTTTTGGGGTGGGGTAAGAGGGTCCGGGGGTGGACAAGCCCCCCGGACCCTCTTACCCCACCTGGGGAGATGGGACTGGATTTGGTTTTGTTTTGGAAAAGCTGTAACTTAGCTTGTTATTAGATATTTACGGAATGTTTGGTCACGTTTTGACGGCCCTGGTGTCGTTTTTCATATTTCAGGCTTCTCCCTCTGTGGTGTGGAAGGCCGTTGTCAATCAGATTGAAGGCAATCAGTATCAGCTGGTAGTGAATGGCGTCGTGGCGCCGGATTACTACGTGCACCCCATGGCCGATGAGTATGTGGGAACCCTGCTGGAAGTGGAGCCAGGGGAGGGCGTATCCGTTTCCGGAGATCCCATTGAGGAGTTCACCCCTTCCGATTACAAGGGAGAGACTGTGGTTACCGGTAATTATATGCTTAAGCAGAACCTGGTGCTCACGGGCTCCGGTAAGCTTACGGTCCATGGAACCGTTACCTGGAGTGCCTGCAGCGGAGATTTCTGCGGCATGCCGGAAGACTATGAGTTCTCCGTGCCTGTGACCCTTTCCGGTACCGTTTCCAGCGAAGGCTGGGCTGGCTCCAACGGCCCCAGTCATCTGTGGGGCCTCATCCTGGAAGCCATCCTCTGGGGCTTCCTGATGCTCCTCACGCCTTGCGTGTTCCCCATGGTTCCCATGACGGTATCCTTCTTCCTCAAACAGTCCGATACCCCCGCTAAAGGCCGCTTTAACGCCTTTATGTACGGCCTCTTCATAGTGTTGCTGTATACGGTTCCCATCTGCCTCATCATCGGCCTAACTTGGGCCGCCGGCGGTTCGGCCGTTACGGCGGACATCTTCAACTGGCTGTCTACGCACTGGCTTCCCAACATCCTGTTCTTTGTGATCTTCATGGTGTTTGCGGCCTCCTTCTTTGGCGCCTTTGAAATTACCCTGCCCTCCAGCTGGACCACCAAGGCCGATGCCGGAAGCAGCAAGGGCGGCCTGCTGGGCGTGTTCTTCCTGGCCCTTACGCTGGTGCTGGTGAGCTTCAGCTGCACCGGTCCCATTGTGGGAACCGTACTCATCAAGAGCACACAGGGAGAGTTCTGGACACCCATGGTTACCATGCTGGCCTTCAGCGTTGCCTTTGCCCTGCCGTTTGCCCTGCTGGCCTTCTTCCCGTCCATTCTTCAGAAGCTGCCCAAGAGCGGCGGCTGGCTCAACAGCGTGAAGGTGGTGCTGGGCTTCATTGAAATTGCCCTGGGTCTCAAGTTCCTGAGCACGGCAGACCAGACCTATCACTGGCACATCCTGGACCGCGAGGTTTACCTGGCCATCTGGATTGTATGCTTTACCCTGCTGGGCCTGTACCTCCTGGGTAAGATCCGCTTCAAACACGACAGCCCCCTGGAGTATATTTCCGTAGGTCGTCTGGCCCTGGTCATCATTGACTTCGCTTTTGTAGTATACCTGATCCCCGGTATGTGGGGTGCTCCCCTTAAGGCTCTCAGCGGTTACATGCCGCCCCTGGAGACGCAGGACTTTGTGCTGCGCAGTGGCGGAGCGGCTACGGTTTCTTCGGCCCCGGCCACCACTACCCTGTATGGCTCGGAAGTATCCCTGCCGCATGGCCTTAGCGGTTACAGCAACCTGGAAGACGGCGTTGACGCAGCCGCAGAGCAAGGCAAGAAGGTGTTTGTGGACATCACCGGCCACGGCTGCGTCAACTGCCGTGAGATGGAAGCCCGCGTGTGGAGCGACCCTCGCGTGCTGCAGCGCCTGCAAGACAACTACGTAATTGTATCCCTGTATGTAGACGATAAGACCCGCCTGCCGGAAGACAAGTGGGTGACCACTGAGAACGGCAAAGTCCTCAAGGACGTGGGCCGCGTAAACTCCAACCTGGTGCTGGAACGCTTCGGTGTCAATTCCCAGCCCAACTACTTCCTGCTGGACGCCGAGGGTAAGACCCTTGCCGGTCCCCGCGGCTACAATCTGGATACGGACGCCTTTGTCAAATTCCTGGATCTTCTATGACCTCTGAGCAAATCATTGCCCTCATTCACCGCGAGGTAAAGCCCGCCCTGGGCTGTACCGAGCCCATAGCCGTGGCCCTGGCCGTGGCCAAAGCCACAGAGATTATCAGTGAAAACTGTACCTGCCCCAAAGACTGGCGGTTAAAGGCCGATTTCTGGCTGGAGATTGCCGTGAGCGCCAACATCCTCAAGAACGGAATGGGCGTGGGCATCCCCGGCACCGGAATGGTAGGCCTGCCTGTGGCAGCCGCCCTGGGTGCCGTCTGCGGAGACTCCTCCCGCGGTCTGGAGGTGCTGGCGGCCCTTACCCCCGAAGCCGTAGCCCGCGCCAAGGAATTGGTGGCCCTCAAGAGAGTGAAGGTAAGCGTGGCCGATACGCCGCACCTCCTGTACGTAAAGGCAACGGTAGCGGCCGAAGGCAGCGGCATAGCCAGCGCGGAGGTAGCCCCTCACGCCTACGCCGTCATTGAAGACGACCACGACCGCATAGTAGAAACCAGTTACGCAGACAAAATCCTCATGACTTCCGAGTCCGGCGCTGCCGCCGCAGACCGCACGGGAGAGGTCTATGATCTTACCGTAAAGGACATTGTGGAGTTTGCTGCCTCGGCCCCTTATGAAGATATTTCTTTCATTCTGGAAGACCGCACCTATAACCTCGCCCTGGCCCACGAGGGCCTTAAGGGCAACTACGGCCTCCAGGTGGGTAAAGCCATCCGGGAAAACCAGAAGGAAGTCTTCGGAGACGATTTCCTGAGCTTTGCCATGGGCATGACGGCCGCGGCTTCAGATGCCCGTATGGCCGGCTGCACCCTGCCTGCCATGTCCAACAGCGGCAGCGGCAACCAGGGCATCACCGTGAGCATGCCGGTCATTGCCTATGCCCTTAAGTATAAGGTAAGCGACGAGCAGCTTACCCGCGCGCTTATCCTGAGCAATCTGGTGGCCATCCATATCAAGCACTATCTGGGTAAATTATCGGCCCTCTGCGGCTGCGTGGTGGCCTCTACCGGCAGCGCCTGCGGCATTGTATACCTGCAGGGCGGCGGTTATGAGCAGATATGCGCCGCCATCAAGAACATGGCCGGCAATATCACCGGCATGGTGTGTGACGGAGCCAAGGTGGGCTGTGCCATGAAGGTGGCTTCGGGCGTTTCCTGCGCTGTTCAAAGCGCCGTACTGGCCCTCCGCGGCGCCTGCATTCCCTCTACGGACGGCATCATCGAAGACGACGTGGAGAAAACCATCCGGAATATTGGAACCATTGGTTCGGCCGGCATGAAGACCACCGACCACATGATCCTGGACATAATGCTATGCAAGTAAAAAGACTGCTACTGCTGCTGGGTGGCGTATTGGCGCTGTCCTGTGGCACCCAGCCTTCGGCCCCTCAGGAGAGCCCGGAGGCCAAGACCGCCCGCATGGAATGGTTCTCCCAGGCCAAACTGGGCATTTTCATTCACTGGGGTATCTATTCCCGCGGAGACTGGAGCGAAAGCTGGGCCTTCCACAACGGAACCGTGAGCATGGAGGATTATTTTGCCCAGGAGGCCGATTTTACAGCATCGGCCTATGACCCCGCCGCGTGGGTGGAACTCATCCGCGAGAGCGGTGCCAAATACACCGTTATCACCTCCAAGCACCACGACGGCTTTGCTCTGTGGGATACCCAGGCGGGAGAAGTCAGTGCCGTCAAATCGTCGGCTGCCGCCCGGGATGTCCTTACCCCTTTTGTGGAGGAGGTTCGCCGGCAGGGAGGACTTAAGCTCGGCCTGTATTATTCCCTGATTGACTGGCCCCGGGAAGACTATCCCAATGTTTTCCGTGCCGGCCCTGCCCGCTACGACATCCACAAGGAGCCGGAGCGTTGGCAGCATTTCCTGGCTTTTAACAGCGCCCAGCTCAAGGAACTGAGCGAGGCCTACAACCCGGACCTGTTCTGGTTTGACGGAGACTGGGAGTTCTCTTCCGAGGAGTGGGACGCCCCCGGCATTGTAAAGCAGCTCCGGGAGAAGAATCCCAACGTGATTGTGAATTCCCGCATAGCCGGTAACGGAGATTATGATACGCCCGAGTTGGGTGTGCCCGTGGTGAAACCGGCCAGCCCCTGGTGGGAGACCTGCATGACCATCAACGACTCCTGGGGTTTCCGCAAGAAGGACGTGGATTTCAAGTCTCCGGACACCATCCTCCGCATGCTCGTAGACTGTATGTCCCTGGGCGGCAACTTGCTGCTGGACATTGGTCCGAGGGCCGATGGAACCATCCCGCAGGAAGAGGTGGATATGCTTAAAGAATTGGGCCGATGGACTTCCAAGCACGCCGAGGCTGTCTATCCCACCCGCGCCGGCATCCCCGCCGGACACGTGCAGGCCTATACCACGCTCAACCAGGCCGGCGATATCCTATATCTGTATTTCCCCTATACCCCCAACGAGTCCATTGAAATCAAGGGCCTCAAATCCCGCATCAAGAACGTCAGGGTAGTGGGAACCGATGAGTCCCTGGAATGGAAGCTTTACAACGACATCGACTGGAGCGAAACGCCCGGCGTATGCTACATCAGCGTTCCTTCCCGGGTACTGGATCCCCGGATGACGGTATTGGCGGTAGAAGTAGAGGGTCCTGTAACCCTATACGAGGGTTCCGGACAGGTAATCAGCTTTAACGAATAGGCTCTTTTGCCGGTAACTGGGTCAAGTAGAGACCTACCATTCCAATAGCCAGACCCACCCACTGTTCAACATCGAAGCTTTCGTTGTTGGTGGCTACGGCTGCCAGGGCGGTGATGAGCGGTACGATGGCCAGGAAAACGCTGGTACGGGCTACGCCCAGCACCTTGATGGCAAAGGCCCAGGAAGTATAGGCTGTGGCCGAACAGAGCAGAGCCAGCGACAAGGTGGGGTACAGCACCTTCCAACTGAAATAGAATTCCGGATCAAAGCTGGCAAGGCCCTTGGTAAAGAACAGCGGGGCAAAGAAGATGGAGCCAATCAGGAACTGATACATCACAATCACCGAAGGCGCATACCGGCTGGCCAGGCTCTTGGTAAAGGCAATCTGGCTCACCTCAGAAGCAACGGCAATAAAGATAATGGCTATTCCCAGCAGGAAAAGAGGCCCGGTACTGCTGTATGTATAAGTGACCAGCCACAGGCCCGCCAGGGTAATGAAGACACCCAGAATATTGAGCCGGCCGAATTTCTCCTTAAAGATGACCATACCCGTAATCATGGAGAAGATGGGGTTGGAAGCCACAATGAGGGAGGTGATGGTGGGCGACTCGGTGTATTTGAGTCCGTAAGTTTCGGCCAGGAAATAGATGAACGGGACGCAAAGCGACAGCAGCACAAAGAAAAGGATGTCTTTCTTTTGCTGAATCTTCATGGACTGTCCGGTAAGCTTGTTGATGATGCAAAGCAGAATACCGGCCAGCAGCATACGCACCGGAACAAAGAACTCTACCGGAATACCGTTATCCAGCAAGCTGTCGGACCAAAGGTATGAAACGCCCCAGAGCAGGGTTGTGAGCGAGGCCGCTAAGTAGGCGCCAAGTGTCTTTTTCATGTTTAAGAGTACTTACGCGGGAATCGGAGCAGGATGGAAAGGAAGGCGATGACTCCCAGCGTGAAAGGGTAATAGAGATTGGCTATGATGGAAACGGCGGAGACGCCGGAAAGGCCGGCCGCCATAAGCAACTGAGCGCCATAGGGGATGATGCCCTGCACAAAGCAGGAGAAGGTATCCAGGATGGAAGCCGTCTTTCTGGGGTCCAGGCCAAAGCGTTCTGTAATGTCCTTGGCCAGCGGACCAACCGTAATGATGGCTATGGTATTGTTGGCGGTGCAGAGGTTCACCAGCGAGACCAGTGCGGCAATGGAGAGCCCGGCCGCCCGTTTGCCTTTGATGTGGCGGGTGAGGGATTCGATGATGAATTCCATACCGCCGTTGTAGCGGATCATCTCCAGCATGCCGCCGGCCAGCAGCGACACAATGATGAGCTCACCCATGGAACCGATACCGGTACCGATGGCCGTCATCCAGCCCACAAAGTCGTAAGACCCCAGGATCCAGCCCAGAATGCCGTTGACGCCAATGCCAATGGCCAGCACCGTGACCACATTGACGCCTATCAGGGCCAGGCCGATGACAAGCAGGTAGGGGACCAGTTTGATCCACTCCACAGGTTCGGCAGCAGGTGTGGCTTCAACGGAAAGACCCATAAAAACGTACAGGGCGGCCACCAGGATAGCGGCCGGAGCGGCAATCCAGAGGTTGACCCGGAACTTGTCTCGCATGGAGCAAGCCTGGCTCTTGGTGGCCGCTACAGTGGTATCGGAAATGAAGGAAAGGTTGTCTCCAAAGAAGGCGCCTCCCACAATGATGGCGGTGATGAAGGGGACGCTCATTTCGGGTTGTGCCGTAGCAATACCCGTAGCAATGGGCACCAGGGCCACAATGGTTCCCACGGAGGTTCCAATGGCCATGGAGATAAAGCAGGCAGCCAGGAAAAGGCCTGCATAGACCAACTTCCCGGGCAGGATTTGCAGGGTGGCGTTTACGGTGGCGTCAATGGCCCCGATTTCCTTGGCCGTGGCCGCAAAAGCGCCCGCCAGCACAAAGATCCAAATCATCAGGAGTACGTTCTTGTTGCCTGCACCCCGTGAGAAAATGGCCATCTTGTCGTCGGTCTTGGGGACCGAGCGGGTGATAAGCAGGGAATAGGCCGATGCAATGATGAAAGCCGCCGCTACCGGCACCTTGTAAAAGTCCCGGGCCACCAGGGAAGTGACCACATAAATGAGGAGAAAAACCAACAGCGGGCTAAGTGCCAGCCAACCCTTCTTGCTGTCTACCGCCATTATAGTTCAGATACAAACTGTTCTTTGGTTTGACGCTTTTCGTGATTGGCTCCGGGACCGGCGTCTGCCACGCCCACCGGGAACAGGCAGATGACCTCATAACCGGCGGTCTCCGGGAATTGGGCCTTGATGACCGCGGGATCGAAAGATCCCACCCATACGTTGCCCAGGCCCAGGGCCGAAGCTTCCAGCATGATATGAGTGCCCACAATGGCGGCGTCTACCTCTGCGCCGTTCTTTCCGTCGTACTTGCGCACCCAGGCGGCATCGGCCTTGGCTCCTACCATGAACACCACCGGTGCTCCATAAGTGTAGGCAGTGGCTCCCTTGAGCTTTTCCAGGCCCTCGGGGCTCTTGACCACCCAGACGTGGATGGGCTGCTTGTTGGCGGCTGTGGGGGCTACGCGGGCGGCCTCCAGAATGCTTTCTATCTGGGCTTCCGTGAGGGGCGTATTCTTAAATGCGCGGCAGGAATAACGCTCTTTGAGTAGATGTAGCAAATCGCTCATATTGATCCCTTTTTACTAACCCTGCAAGTTACATCTTTTCCTCCTATTAAACCAATTTATTTTACTATTTTCTGGAGAAATGGGTATATTTGTACGACAAGCATAATTAATAATGAACAAAACACTCATAGGTTTCTTCTCTGCGCTGGCCCTGGTTTCCTGCGCCGAGTCGCAGCAGAAGACCATAGAGCTCCATTCCGAAGCCGACCTCGCAGGCCTTAGGGTGGCCACCACTTCCGGCACGTGCTACGATATGGAGCTTTCGGCCCGCAATGATATATTGCTGGATCTGTACAATTCGGACGGAGATCTTCTGCAGTCTCTTCTGAACAATAAGTCCGATGTCATTGTGAACGACGAGGTACTCTACAATGCCAACGTCAGAAAAGAGAACGGAATCAAGATTGCCATGCTGGGAGAACAAGGATTTCCCACGGGCTTCCTCTTCAACAAGTCTGATGTGGTTCTGGCCCGTACCCTTACCGCCGTTCAGCAGAGGATGGAGCAGGACGGATCCATGCAGCGCCTCAAGGAGTTCTGGCTCACGGATCGCTTTACAGAAGTTACTACCTTCCCCCGCCTCACTTATGAAGCCACCGGTGAGCCCATCCGGGTGGCCACCTGCACCATGTCGGCTCCGCTGTCTTTCATGGTGGAGGGTGAGTGGTACGGCATTGAGATAGAGATTCTCCGCGAGCTGGGTAAAGAGCTGAACCGCCCCCTGGATATCCAGCTTTACAGTGCAGGGTCGGGCTTTCTGTCCGTCAAGACAGGCCTGGCCGATGTCCTGGGCGGCTGTATCTTCATTACCCCGGAAAGAGAGCAGGATTACCAGTTCTCGGCCCCTTATCATGAGTTCCATCCCGCCTATTTTGTAAAGGATGCAGACGCAGCCAGCGACAACGAGGCCTTCCTTTCCGGCTTCAAGAAGAACCTCAGGAGAAACCTCGTTACGGAAAAACGGTGGAAGTATATCACCGACGGTCTTTGGGAAACGCTCAAAATCAGCATCTTCTCCATTCTGCTGGGCTCGGTACTGGGCATGGGCCTATATGCCATGGCCCGCAGCCGCCGGCGCGGAATGCGTACCTTCGCCCGGATTTACAACGGCTTCATGGCCGGTATCCCGGAGCTGGTGCTTCTGCTCATCATGTTCTATGTGGTCTTCCCCAAGACGGGAATCCCGTCCGATATGGTGGCCATCATTACCTTTGCCCTCTTCTTTGCTTCCGGAGCCAGTGACATATATAAGACCTCCCTGGATGCCGTTCCGCATGGACAGACGGAGGCCGGTCTGGCCCTGGGCTTTACCCGCACGCAGACCTTCTTCCACATCGTGCTGCCCCAGGCCGTCCGGCGGGGCCTTCCCCTGTACAAGGGACAGTGCGTATCCCTGCTTAAGGGAACCTCCATTGTGGGCTATATCGCTATCCGGGACCTCACCCGTGCCGGAGACATCATCCGCAGCCGTACCTTCGATGCCGTGGTTCCGCTGATGGTGATTACTATCATTTATTTCCTGCTGGTCTGGCTCTTCGGCCTGCTCCTCCAACTGGCTTCGCCTAAAAAGAAAGTGCTATGATTACCGTTTCTCACCTCAGCAAAACCTTCCAAGATCCCGACGGCAGTCGCCTGACCGTCCTCAAGGATATCAACTGTGAGATCCAGGCCGGCGAGGTCATCAGCCTTATCGGCCCTTCGGGGACGGGTAAGAGCACGCTCCTGAGAGCCCTGAATCTGCTGGATCCGCCCACCGGCGGAAGCATTATCTTTGACGGGGAGGATATCCTGGCCAAAGGTTACCCGGTGCACAAGATGCGCCAGAAGATGGGAATGGTCTTCCAGAGCTTCAACCTCTTTGACCACATGACTGTGCTGGAGAACGTGATCTACGCCCCCTGCAAAATCAGGAAGGAGCCTCTGGAAAAGGCCCGTGAAGAGGGCTTGGCCCTCCTCCGCAAGGTCGGTCTGGCCGAGAAGGCCAACGTCTATCCTTCCACCCTTTCCGGCGGACAGAAGCAGCGTGTGGCCATTGCCCGTTGCCTGGCCATGCATCCGGAGGTCATTCTCTTTGACGAGCCCACATCGGCCCTGGACCCCACCATGGTGGGAGAGGTCCTGAGCGTTATCCGCCAGCTGGCCAAGGAGGGTATGACCATGCTCATCGTGACCCATGAAATGAAATTTGCCAGGGACGTGAGCACCCGCATCTTCTTTATGTACGACGGCTACATCCACGAAGACGGAACCCCCATGCAGATTTTTGAGAACCCCCATCGCAGTGCCACCAAAGCCTTTGTGCAGCGCATCCGCAAGGAAGTGTTTGAAGTGAACGGAAACGACTTTGACTTCCTGGATATGGAAAGCCGCATCCGGCAGTTCTGCATCAAGTATAATATTGCGCCCAAGACTGATCTGGCCGCCCGTCTGTGCCATCTGATGCTCACAGAGGTGATGGACGGCTATATCCCCATGACCATTCGAATCACGTACAGCGAACTGTCGGGAGAGATTGCCTTGGATTTCATGGTGGAAGGCCTGGAGACCACTCCGTTAAAGGCTGAAAACGCCACGTTGCAGGAGGTTCGGAGCCTTTGCCGGGAGGTAGTGGAAGAACCCACATCCCGAGGCTTCCGCGTCAAATTGAGAATCGTTTAACGGACACATGATATGAAAACAATCAAGCAATTCCCCGTTGGCCTGTTGGTACTGGCCATGCTGCTGGCTCCTGTCTCCCTCTTTGCACAGGAACTTACGGCAGACCTTCAGCTCCTGAACCAGGGAGAAATCCGTGTCGGCGCCGTTCTGGACGATAATCAGGACCCCGATGCCGAAGTACAGGACCGTGCCAACTTCTTGGTAAGCCGTGCCCGTTTGAATCTGGCCTTTCAAAAGGGCGGCCTTCAGATGAAGGTGTCCCCTCAGTACTCCAATATCTGGGGCCAGCAGGGCTATGGCAGTTTCCATATGTTCGAGGCCTGGGCCAAATATACGCTGCCTTTCGGCCTGTTTGCCCAGGTGGGCCGGCAAGCCCTCTCGTATGACGACGAGCGAATCATAGGCCCTAACGACTGGGCCATGGCCGCCGTGTCCCATGATGTGCTGAAACTGGGCTATGAAGGCCATGGTCACAAGGCTCACGTGCTCCTGGCCTATAACCAAAACCCCGAGAACATAGATGGGGGCACATCCTATGTGGACGGAGCCCAGCCTTACAAGACCATGCAGACGCTCTGGTACCATTACGATGTGCCCAATATCGGTTTGGGCGCCTCTCTGCTGGTTATGAACCTGGGCGTGCAGGGAGATGAAGCGTCTGGTCACGAGGGCGTCTTTTACCAGCAGATGATAGGAACGCACCTGGAATACAAGCCCTCCTGGGGCGATTTTACAGCCTGCTACTACCACCAGTCGGGAAAGGATTACCACGAGATTCCCATTGATGCATGGATGGCCGCCGCCAAGGCTGTGGTGAAACCGTCCAAGATCTTCAGTTTCACCGTCGGTTACGATCATCTGAGCGGAGACCCCTACTTTGTGGTTCCTGAAAAAGGGCACATAGGTATGGTTTACCGAGATAAGATCCGGGGCTTTACCTCCCTGTACGGCTCCCATCATAAGTTCTACGGGATGATGGAGTTCTTCTACGTAAGTACGTACTACCGCGGCTTCTCCCCGGGCCTTCAGAATGCCTATGCCGGGCTTACGGCTACCTTTGCAGAGAAAGTCTCCCTTTCGGCCACCTATCATTATATGGCCACCGCCACCAGGCTGGAAGGCTTGAAGATGGCGCTGGGACACTGCGTGGAGTTATCGGCCTCCTATGACATCACCAAGGAAATCAGCCTGAGCGCCGGCTTTTCCTATATGAAGGGAACCGAGACCATGAACCGTCTCAAGCGCAAGAGTAACAAGGGAGACCTTCGCTGGGCCTGGATCAACCTGACCTTTACGCCCCGGATTCTCAATCTGAAATGGTAGATTACTTCGCCAGGCGTTTCTTGGCGTTGTAATAAGACTGGCGGCTGTTGAAGCCGGAATTAAGGGCCACCTCGTCTACATCGGCCTGGGGATGCTCTGCGCGATACTTCTCTGCGTAGGCCAGCCGGCAGCTGTTGATATAGGCAAAGAAGCCGCCCTTGTACCCGGACAGAACGGTAGAAACATATGTGCGGTTGATGCCGCAGCTTTGGGACAGGCCGGCCAGAGAAAGGTGGCTGTCCAGGAAAGCCTCCTTCTCTTCCACCTGCTCACGGATGCGGTGCAGCAATTCTTCTTCCTTCTCCCGGGGCAGCGCCATTTCTTCCTTGGGCGCCAGCACTTCCGCTTCCAGCTGGGCCACTTCCACGGCCCTGTGGGGAGAAAGGATGCCAATGAGGAAAATGACGCTAAGGACAGAAAGGACAAGCAGGCCGAAGGAAAGCGCCCACGGAGCCCCGTTGATGGTGGTGCTCCAGCTCATAACCAGGTGTAGGATGGCAATGATAAGGACGCTCTCGGCATATTGCTTGGGGAAGTCGTCGGGGTTGGAATAGTTCTCATCCGAAAAACGCTGGATAACCCTCAGAATCATCCTCAAAGCCTGGATAAAGCAAATCAGATAAATAAGGGCAAGCGTTCCTCCCGCAAAGAAGAAGCCTGTGAGGAAGGCACCCTGCAGCTGCGTCCCGGGAACGAGGGCCAGCACCAGGGCCGTTCCCGTCATGATAACATATGTGAAAGAAAGCGCAATGATGGGCTTGCGCCACCATTTGACCTTCAAGACCTTGCCAAAGTAGCTGAAGATGAGAACGGCACACAGGAAAGGCGAAGACAGCAGGAGTACCATTCTCAGCAGATACACGCAGTCCGTATCTCCTGGCATGAAGACAACCGGAATCAGGTTAACGATGGACAGGAAACTGAAGACCACCGTTCTCCAGCCGGGATAGTAGTAATCTATATGCGAGGCGTAAGGTTCACATTTGTGTCCCCACCGCAGGACGGCCACCACCAGGCACACCGTTACATAGACGGCGACCGATACGCTGAGGATATGTTCGGATGCGGTATACATGGCCCGTTAGTTTGAATACAGGCCTTCCCGGGAGAGGAGGTGATCCAGATTGGCCAGACCATACAGCACAACGGCTTCTACAACGGCCGAATGCTCCATGTATTCAGGGATCAGCTTGTTGTAGATGTCGCGCTCGGTGTGCCAGATTTCTCCGTACTCGAAGTTGTAGCCCTTGGGGTCCGATTCCCGGAAGGAGAGGGTGGGTACGCCGTTCATGGCAAAGTAAGCGTGGTCGCTGCCGCCGGCCCGCGTGGGACGCGGCTGGGGCTCGCCCTCCCGCTTGTTCACCGTGAAGGGGAACTCGGGATTCAGGTTCAGGATGGGTTTGCAGACCTCCAAGTAATCATCATACATGGCGGGCGGTACCGTAACGCTGGTAGCGCAGAGCGGTCCGCCGTCCCGGTTGATGTAGTTGGAGATCTTCTCCAGCGGAACCGTCTTGTTCTGTACAAAGTACTTGGAACCCAGCAGGCCGTATTCTTCAGCCGTCCAGATGCAGAACAGAATGGTGCGCTTGGGCTTGGCGCCGGAGGTGGCAATCAGGCGGGCTGCCTCCATGGTTACGGAAGCGCCGTTGCCATCGTCCACTGCGCCGCCGGCAATATCATAGGAATCCAGGTGGCCGCCGGCCATCACATATTCTTTGGGGTATTTGCTGCCGCGAAGGATGCCGACGATGTTGTGATACTTCACGGGACCGCGGTAGAAATGATTGCGGATATCGAACTCCAGCTGAAAGATGTCTTTGCGAAGTACTTTGTTCTTGATAATCTCAAACTGATCCTCGTCCAGGATGATGTCACACACGGTGGGGAGGGTTTCCATGGTGAGTTCGTAGCAGTGGGCGCGGTCGTACATCACGCGCAGCGGAAGCTTGGCCGAGCGGATGAATCCGGCAATCCCGGCCTCTACCATATCGCGGTAGAAGAGGGTGTCCGACTCTTCCCGCCAGTCGAAGGCCATGCCGTTGGAAGTCTTGTTCAGCAGCACCCAGGAGCCCTTGAGGGCGCCTTTCATCCGGTCAAACTCGCGCTGGTTCTTGGGCTCGATGAAAACCGGACCGGTCTGCTTGCCCTTGGTGCCGGAGGTATAAGCCGGCGTGCCAAAGTGCAGCGTCATTCCGTCTTCGCTGAGCATGCGGCCGTACCAAGGACCGCGGTAGAAACCCACATTGATCTCTCCTGCCTCCTGCACCATCACTTCCAGGCCCCAGGACTCAAACTGTTCCTTAACCCAGGCCTCGGCGAAGGTAAGGGCGGGAGAGCCCACAATTCGGCCTCCAATGCGGTTGGCCAGCCAGTCGGCGTGCTCCATGGTTTTGTTGTCGGTGGTACCGGTTTCGATGATCTTTTTGACAACCTTGTCCTGGGCAAAGAGCCCGGTCCAGGAACCGGCCAGTATCACAACAGCCAGCAGAGAGAGGAGAGTTCGTTTGTTCATATCAAAAAGGTTTTTGAATACAACTCCTGCAAAAATAATAAAAATCTGTTACTATGTTACTTTGTACAGAATTACTTGTCGCTTCGGCCTATCTTGGGGAAGAGGTCCTTTCCGAAGCCCTTCTTGAGCATCTTGGCAATGGCGGCATTGGTGGCCCGGAAGCCGTTACCCAGATCGGCATCACCTATATAGGTTTTTCCCTGCCAGAGGACGGTACCGTCTTTCAGGCGGACAGAAGGCGTGAGCCAGGTACGGGGGCTGAAGAATACCATCTTCTTCTTTACATCCACGTGAAAGATGAAATCGGCCTCTTCCGGGGAGGAGACGAGGACCCAACCACCGGCTTCGGCGGAATAATTGGTCACATCTTCCCATTCGTCCTGGGGGAAAGCGTCGTCGGTTCCGGCGAACTCATCTACTATCTCTACAAATACTTTGTTCCCTTCGGCCGTAACTTCTTGAAGGCTCTGGGCTTTAAGCGGGGCCGCCAAAAGGAGGGTTGTGGCCACTGCAATCAATGAGGCAATGTTCAGTTTCATAATGTTAATTTGTTAAGCTTTTCAAAGATAAGAAATAATTACCTTTGTGTTTTAGAACGTTCGTGAAAATTTTTCAGAAAGATTGTAGTTTTTGGGAAGTTTAGGCGTCTAATGAGCAGAAACAAGCAACAAGACAATGACAGAACGCGAATTTGAAAAGATGGTCCGGGAACACCGCAGTACGATTTACACCGTCTGCTATATGTTCTCCACCGACAAGGACGAGGTGGCAGACCTCTTCCAGGAAATCCTCATCAACCTGTGGAAGGGCTCCGGATCCTTCCGCGGCGAGTCCGGACTGGGGACCTGGATCTGGAAAGTAAGCCTAAACACTTGTATCACCTACGACCGGTCGCAGCGTCGCCGGCCCGGTACCGAGCCCCTCTCGATGGATATCAATCTGTACGAGGACACGGACGAGGGCTCCCGGCAGGCCGAACTCCTGCGCAGCCGCATTGCCAAGCTGGGTCCCTTTGACAGAGCCATCGTCCTGCTCTGGCTGGAAAACCTCAGCTACGACGAAATAGGCCAGATTGTAGGTATCTCAGCAAAGAACGTATCTGTCCGTCTTGTAAGAATCAGAGAACAACTCAAAAAGATGCAGTAACATGGAAAACACCGATAACACCCTCCTCGAGATGCAGCAGCAGCTTCAGCAGCTCAAAGACAAACTTAACACCCAGAAGATTGTGAACGACCAGCTCCTTCGCAACTCCTGCAAGAACACCATCAACCGCCTGCGGTTCAAGGCCAACTCCACTTATCTGTTTGCCTTGGTAGCTGTCCTTTGTGTGCCCGGCTTCATACACACTGCCGGTCTCTCTATAGCATTTGCGATCTATACCGTCGCCATGCTCCTGGTAGCCGTGATAGCCACTATTTATTGCAATCAGTTCCTCCCCCGCAACATGGACAAGGATCTGGTAACCGTTGCCGAGAATCTCCAAAAGTACAAGAAACTGGATTTAGAATGGCCCAAGATAGCCGGACCTATGCTGGCGGTTTGGATTATTTGGATGATCTGGGAGTTCTTCAAACAGAATGGCGGAGAAGGATATGTTTTATACATACTCGTTGGAGGCGTTGCCGTGGGTCTGGTGATTGGCCTGGGCGTGGGTCTGAAAATCCGCAGAGACCGCCTGGATGCCGCCGATGAGCTCCTCTCCCAGATTGAAGAGCTCAAACGGATGAAGTAATCCTTTCCCAAATAATAGAGGTTCCCGTGTGCGAAATGATCCCAATACGCACACGGGAACTTCTTTTTTTATCTTTCAAACTCAAAGTGGAAGGGATTGTCAAAGTGACGGCGGGAGTAGTAGGTGACGGAAGGATGGGTGAGGTCCATGACCATGGTCCAAGCCGTGCCCAGGAACTTGCCTTCCTGCTCCGGCTGGGAGACGGCCTCAATGGCCTCTGTTAGCTGCTCCAAGTTCATTACGCCTTTGGTGGCCTCGTACTGGCTGCACAAGTATTCATACCGGCGGTCGCCTTCTATAAGACCCACGTTCAGCTTGGCATCGCAGAGGTAGTGGTTGGCTACGGCAGCTGATTCCACAACTACCATCTGGTTGTCTACATATTCTACCACAACGCTTCGGCCCGAGGCATCGGCGATGGCATAATGGTGGGCGGCTCCAATGTCGGAGTGCATGTCGACGGACTCCAGCAGACTCAGGGCCTCGTCCACGGTGGCGGCGTTCTTCAAAAGGTAGCAGAGGGCCGATGTGGTGGTAAGGGCCGGCTTTCCACTGTTCTGATGTGTCTGAACATTGTCTCCGGCCATCAGGTCTGCTACAGCCAGGCCTTTTTCATTGATGCCGTCCAGGGCAAAGAACAGCGAAGCAAGCGCCATATACTGATTCTGCATGCCTTCCGGCAGCCAGCCTTCTCCAAAACCGAAGAAGTTGGTGTTAAAAGTGGTATAGGTCTCATATCCTTTCTCCGGAACCGTGTGCAGCACAATGCCGGTGGCCGAATTGAAATCGAAGTTTCGGCCCATGAGAATCTCTCCTTCCGGGGTTCGGGCTGTCAGGGCCGAGCAGCCAAAATCGGCCGGTACAGGATGACTGGCCTGAGGCTGACGGAGACCTTTCATAATAAAGGGCATAACGTATCCGGTGAGTTCTCCGGCACTGCGTCCTCCGCCTTTCTCCATCAGTCCGGCAAAGCCGTCATCTCCCTTGTATTCCATGTAGTATAGGCCTTCGTCCAGTTTCTTGACGGACAGGGCACCTTGGGTAAGCGGGTCTGTCTGGGCCCACACGCTTGCTTGGGAAAGAAGTACAAAGCCCAACAAGCTCCATACGATGGTCTTGACTATCTGTTTCATATTTTTCTGCAATTAGTTGCCGGCCGAAAGATATTCTTTCAACGCTTCGACGTAATTACTGAAGGCTTCCTGGCCCGTTGGGGTAATCTTGCAAGTAGTGCGAGGCATCTTGCCTTTGAAGCCCTTCTCCACCGTGATATAACCGGCGGCGGTGAGCTTGTCAATCTGCACGCTAAGATTCCCCGAGGTGGCTCCAGTCTGCTTCTTGAGGTAGGTAAAGTCGGCCTCATCTACCCCGGCCAGGATGGACATCACAGCCAGCCGGAGCTCCGAATGCAGGAGCGGGTCTAACTTGGGAAACATAGGACTACCGGTTTTGACGTTTTACGAGGATTCCGGTAATGAAAAGGACAACACCGGCAAAGGTGAAAAGAAGCATCTGCTCCTCATAAAGGCCGATTCCATAGTATAGTGCCAGTCCTCCGATGCCCGTTACGACACCGGCAATTTTGATGATCCAGTTCTTCAAGGCAACGCCGGTGATGGTTTCGGCCATGCCAAACAGAAGGATAATCTGTCCGGACAGGCTGGTGCCCACGGCGATGGTTCCGATAGGACTCGTGTTAGCGAAGGAATAGAGAATGTTGAAGAGGGCCACCGAGCAGGAGAAGATGCAGAAGGTGAGCCAGATGCCCCTGGTAATGCGGCTGATGACATTCTCGGAGCGTACGACTTTTTCTCTGCTTCCTACCCACTTGTCCATGGGGAATCCCACAAGCGGCATAGCAAACCAGAGAAGGTTCCAATAGGCGTGGCCGGTGGTCTTCCACAGAAGATAAATAGCCAGGGAGAAGAGGGTGAGCAGCGCGCCCCAGATCATATAGTACTTGGCATTGCTGCGAAGAATGTCCTTGCGGCTGTTGTTTAGCGTTTCGGTGATGAGTTGAAGGCTTTGGGAAGCCGTCATTTCTTTGTTCTGTTCCATTGTATCCATTGTTTAATTCGTTTTTGTGGCCAAGCGCAGCTGCGCAGTCTGCCTTAACCCGGTGCAAATATAAACAAGTTTACAATATAAACCAAATTTATTTGAAAAAATTTCGGCTTTCTCCTCGTTCGCTGTACCTAATAATAAGAAAGCCTACTGGTATTTCTCAAAGTTGTATTTCTCACGGATGGCAGCCTTGGTCTCTGCATCCTGGTTGGTGAAGAAGGCCTTGAAGCCCGGGCAGAAGTTGATGTGCCAACGCCAGAAGCGGCCCCGCAGGGACTTGGGATTCTTGTCGTAGTGAGCCCTGAGCTTGCAGGTCTCGCAGGGGAATTTCTGTTCAGCCATAATGTTAGAGTTGTGATTAGTTCTGCTAATATAAGCAAAAATGATTAAACTTTAGCCTTTAGCCGCTGTCTCGCCTTTGTGACAGAAGCGGGGGAGATGCCCAGAAGGAGCGCCTGCTCCGAAACGGTAAACTGAAGGTGCGAGAGAATGTAGATGCGGAGG
>Ga0265299_10002116_pt1 | contig 20931 bp, 19 predicted proteins | sample AusTroGonzalo_MG_4_FD_193485 | JGI IMG/M metagenome (GOLD analysis project Ga0265299, IMG submission 193485) | Bovine rumen microbial communities from tropical cattle in Woodstock, Queensland, Australia - Gonzalo_02 | ecosystem: Host-associated > Mammals > Digestive system > Stomach > Rumen ... | reverse complement strand
TCCGGATGAGGGCATCGTCATGTACGATGGTAATGAGTGGACGACATTCAAAGCCGCCGACTTGGGAGTTGAAAGCATTGATGTGCGTGACATTCGCGAAACATCTGACGGGGAGATATGGTTTGCTTTCCCTTACAAAGCGATGATTTACAAAGATGGGGCTTGGTCCACGATGAAAATCCCGGCCGACGGGATTATTTGCATGGATATTCGGGAAGATGGCTCCATTGCTGTGGGTTGTTCTACACCTCCTACACCTTTACTTATTTACTCGAACGGAAAATGGAAAAAATACACGGAAAAGAATTCCGAGCTGCAATTGGGGGTCATCCGCGGTCTAAAGTTCCGTCCCGACGGTGCTTTGATGATCGGTTATGGCGGTGGTTTCGGCGGCGGCGGACTCTCCGTGCTGAGCAGCAACTTTAATGTGTGGACCCATTACAACAAGTCCAACTCACAGATTCCCGACCATCAAATCCAAGACATTGAATACGACGGCAAAAACTATTGGATGGCCTCGAACAACGGATTGGTGAAAAAGGACGGCGGCACGGTCTCTGCTGTTTTCTTCAGGGAAGGGATGTTCAAAAATGTCATCATGGACATCGCCCTCGAAGGCAAAACCCTCTGGATCGCCACCAATTTCGGCCTGATCAGATACGAGCCATAAGGTGTTTTACGTCTGCACGCCTGACGGTGTGCGAAATGCGACGCTTGGAAGCGTCGTCTCCTTTTTCCTAAGAAAAAAATGTATCTTTGCCGAATCATCAACCTTTCGAATATGAAGCAAAGAAATCTACTGTTTGCGGCCGTTTTCGCAATGGCCACGTTCGCCGGACTTAGCGTGAAAGCCCAGGATTCGGTGTTCAGCTATGCCTATCAGGGCACGACACTCTATTACATCATCGACACCAACCAGCAGGCGCGGATGGTTCCGCCGCTCTACCCCAACGTACACTGGAACGCCGACAGCACGGAGAGCCAATCGTGGTACGGATACAGCAAACCCCAAGGAGCTGTGGTGGTACCCGACTCTGTGATGTTTAGCGGAGAGCACTATCCTGTTACGGGCTTACTGAAGTATGCCTTTTACCGCTGCGACAGTGTGACCAGCGTGACGCTTCCCACTTCCGTCACCTATTTGGGAAACGATGCTTTCACGCGCTGCTCCTTGGCGACGATTTCCATGCCCGGCGTCACCTTTATGGGCGAGGGCTGTTTCTACTATGCCGGATCCCTGACAAGCGTGGACATTCCCGCCGGAGTTAGCTTTGTTCCGGAATGGGGATTCGACCACTGTGCTTCCCTCCAGTCGGTGACTCTCCATAACGGTACGACAGCCATCGGGAAATGCGCTTTTCGATGGTGTCAAAATCTATCTTCGGTAACTTTTCCGGAGAGTTTAAGCACCATTGGGATTCATGCATTCAATGGATGCACCGCTCTTCAGTCTGTTACGTTTCCCGACAGTCTTACTAACCTTGGAGATTATGCTTTCTATGGATGTAGCAGTCTGCTGTCTGTTGACATTCCCGGCAGTGTGAGTGTCATTGGGGAATGGGGATTCTCAAATTGCAACAGTCTATCCACCGTCACCCTGCATGAAGGCACGGAGATTTTAGGATACTGCGCCTTCAGGGAGTGTCCGAGCCTAACTTCCATCAACTATCCCTCTACACTGAAAGACATCGGCGCACATGTATTCCAGTATGACATTGAGCTTGCCAGCCCTGTCATTCTCCCCGAAGGGCTTACCCATCTTGGAGAATTGGCATACGGGGATTGCAGCAGTATCGTCACAGCGAGTTTGCCGGGCTCTTTAGGGGAAATTCCGGGACAAGTGTTCTACGGTTGCACTTCGTTAGCAAAAGTCACCATAGAGGAGGGCATTATGGCCATTGGTGCGTTAGCTTTCATGAATTGCAACAGCCTTGACACGCTTATCCTGAAGTGCACTGTTCCACCCGACCTCGGAGAAGCCGGCGACTATGTCTTCAGCGATTTCGAAGTCACGGTCGTGGTTCCCTGCGGTTTGTCACAGCTCTATTGGAACTATGCCATTTGGGAATATTTCACCGAAATCATCGAAGACTGCGGGGTTGGTATTCCCGAAAATGACTTTTCAACTGTCAGTATCCGCGTCGACAATAACCGCATTGTGGTCGATGGCGCCGAGGGTGAAACCGTCCGCGTGTTCGACATCACAGGCCGCCTCGTCCGCAACGAAGCGTTGTCCGCAGGCGTCTACCTGGTGCAGATCGGCAACCGTCCGGCAGAGAAAGTGATGGTGCATCCGAACATGTAAACTGTACTACAGAATGTCGAAAATAATCGTACTTTTGCGGTTGTTTTAGGCAATAGTCAATAGAAACATGCAAGGTTTAGTGACGAAATCCACAGGAAGTTGGTACTCAGTACTTAACGAGGCCACGGGCGAGCGGTTGGAGTGCCGGTTGCGCGGGCAGTTCCGCATCCACGGCATCAAGAACACCAACCCCGTCATCGTGGGCGACCGGGTGGAGTACGACATCGAGAAGGACGGCACCGGGGTTATCACCCAAATCACCCCGCGCAAGAACTACATCGAGCGGAAATCCACCAACCTTTCGAAAATCAGACACTTGATAGCCGCCAACATCGACTTGGCGTTCTTGGTGATTACCCTTCGGGAGCCGCGCACCTCACTCGGTTTCATCGACCGTTTCCTGGTGGCGGCGGAGGGATTCCGGATTCCGGTATGTCTGGTTTTCAACAAGATGGACCTCTACAACGAAGCGGAGATGGACGTGGTGGAGGAGCTTTCGGAACTCTACACGCACATCGGCTACCAGGTGCTGCACACCTCCGTGGTGACAGGCATGGGCATCGACGAACTGCGGGAGAAGATCAGCGGCAACGTATGCCTCTTCAGCGGTCACTCGGGCACGGGCAAATCCGCTATCATCAGCGCGATAGACCCGACGCTGAACCTGCGCACCGGCGATATTTCAAAAGTACATAACAAGGGAAAACACACCACCACCTTCGCGGAGATGTTTCCGCTGGCGGGCGGCTACATGGTGGATACGCCCGGCATCAAGGAGTTCGGACTGATACAATACACCAAAGAGGAGATCCGCGACTATTTCCCGGAAATCCGAGCCTACAATAACCGCTGCAAATTCGACGACTGCAGTCACACCCACGAGCCCGGTTGTCTCGTGCAGGAGGCCGTGGAGAACGGAGAAATCGCCCTCTCGCGCTATCTCAACTACCTCGCCATATTGGAGGCCGATGACATGAAGTTGGCCGACTGGGAACTGCGCTGATTTGCGATAATCCAGACAACAAGGACTACTTTTTTAATACAATGTCTGTTAAAACACATTTTATCGCCTTATTGCTGACTGTCAGTGCCTTGACAGCCTGTGCGCAGACGGAAAAGGACTTTAACGAACGCGTCTCCCAATGGTTTTGGGGCGTGACGGTGGCACCCGACGGCGGACTTTGGAAAGCACTAGAGCCTCAAGACCGATTGTATCACGCTGAAGACATCCATTCCCTTTGGCACCAAGTGAAAAGCATTGGCAAAGAGAAACAAGACAGCGAAAACAACGACGTTGGCGGGGAGATGACAAATATCGTTTGCCCCGACAGCAACACTGTATTAATATTCGGTACACTCCACAACCCTTTTCTGCACAAAAAGATAGACAAATACTATTGGTACTCCAACGACAAAGGCAAGACATGGGAATCAAGAGTTTTCGCTTCCAATAAACAAACCATCAATTGCACTTTCTGCGCTCCGTCGGGTGAGGTTTGGATTGTAGGCGACACCCTCTACTATTCCGCAGACAAGGGAGTTAACTTTGTGAAAGTGAATCACTTCAAAGAAGATCTCGCCTCCATTTCCATGAACAAAGACTTGCGCACGGGCATTGCGGGGTGCTATGGCAACGCCATTTTCTATACTGAGGACAACTGGACGACCTACCGCTCCCTCCCCACCCCCTACAGCCAACATCTCCTCAGGGAAAACACCCCGCGCGCCAAGAGAGATCATTGGCACTATCAATGCGTAAATACAAAAATTTTCAAGCAATGGCTTATGGTCCACCAAGGTGACGAATGGTTCTACACGTCCAGCCAGAAAATCGAATGGAAACGTTTCCCTGCCGGCCTCACCCCTCAGACGAAAGATATGGAAAACGACCTCCTGCTGGTCACGACGGAAGCCGGAGACATCTTACAGACCCCTGATTTGCAACACTTTGATACCGTCTTCCATACTATGGGTGTGGTTCCAAGCGCACTGCGTGTCTGTAACGGGAAGCTCTATGGCTATATTACCACCGACGCAGACAAATACTTCTGCCTCTTCACCGGAGACAGCTGCATCCGTATGGGCTTTTTCAGCGACGACCACCCAATCAAGGCCCCGTGGAATAGAGCCACGACGAAGGATGACTGGTATTTGGGGTTCGAAAAGGAAAACGAAGATGAAGGTGAGGAATACGATTATGACGTAACCTATCCTTGGGGATGGGGTCAAAAGGATATTTTACACTTTGATACAGTTAGGCGACAGTGGTATCGGGTGACGACTACCCCGTTCCACATAAAGTATATGTACCCCTACAGTGACCAGCAGCATACGGGTCAGAAGCAGGTTATCGTCAGCGACGGAAAAAAGCTATATGTGGTGAGTGAAAATGAGCCGCAGCTGAAGCCTGTTCACATAGAGCGGCCGTTGGATCATTTCCTCCAATACCCTGTTATCCAAGTCGTTATCTCCCCTTATACCCAGGGTTGTTTTCATTATTGGGGGGACAATATCAACTATAACCGCAACGGCAATCTTTTTGTGGCGCAGAATGCCCGCTTGCACGATTCCATCGAGGCCGTTGATCTTAGTTTCCCTGCAGAGACGTTGGATGCCTTGCTACGAGATCTTAACCTGCACTACGACACCGCTATAACGCAGGGAATGTTCGCGTTCACGAAGGCAGATTATGACACTGTCAGAAGTTATTACGAAAGATATCCGGAAAGACTGTTCGAATATGCTTCGAAACAGGACATCCTGCATCTGAAAGATTCCGTGGCCGCTCTCAGCGATTCGCTCCTCCACTATATCCTGACTACCGGTTTCCGAGATGGCTGCACTTCATCGAGGTATTTTGAAGCCAAAATTGTCAATAGAAACGGAGACAAGCTTTTCATCAGGGGGCACGACGCCACATGCAGCCTCGGGGGCGAGCACCCCTATATGCTGCCGGTGGAACTGCGCGTGGGCGAATACATCCTTCCCTGCACGCACATTCCTTTCCTGCGATTCCTCGGCAACGCCATGCCGTCCAAGATGCTGACCCAGGACAACTTCTCCGATGTAGACGTGCTTCTGAAGTGCCTGCGGTACCTTACGCACCCACGGGAGGATTGGATGGAGTGGTAATTCCCGAGTCCATCCTTATAACCTTATAATCCCTTAACTGTTGTACACTTCAAAGGAATGGTCGTCGTAGAAGAAGACGATTTTCTGGAGCTTCTTCTCTTGCGCGGGGGCAGGTACGTGACGCTCGCGTCGTGCAGGGGCAGGACGGGATTCGGACGCGGGCTTGCGCGGACGCGATAGCGGTTCGGGTTTACGCTCTGTCGAAACAGGAACCTCTATCGGCACGGAAATGGGTTCCGCCACAACGGGTATGGCCATATCGTTCTCATCTTCAACAGGTTCAGCCTCATCTTCCTGTTCTTCGGCAACGTCGTCGTCATCGACATCCTGCTCAGAATCGTCTGGATTGTCAAATTCGGCAAACAGACTGGATTGGTTCCCGAATTTTGGATTCTCAGCGCGATGTTCTTCAGGTTGCTCCGGCATACTTTCCGCAACCGGCTGCTTCATATCGGGCTCGTCCGTGCGTAACATATCACCCATGCCCATAATCAGCCACTCCGTCGATATCTCTGGGTACTTGGCTAGGATCTTTCTCGCCACATCCAGGCTCGGCTGGTTTCTTCCTGTTAACAGGTGTGTCAATCCTGAACGGCTGATGCCGATGGTATCCGCGAAAGCAGATGCGGACAATTGTGAATACTCGATGGTTTGTTTAATTCTATCAATCATTATTCTTGTTAATTATTTCCAAATATAACATCTTAAAATCCAAGAGGCTACGAATAAGTTACAAAAGTAAATAATAACCCGACATAATATATTACAATCGTAACGCGTAGGTTTATTTTGGTTTATACGTTTGTGAACTTATTTTGTTACAAAAATAATCACCCGAGGGAGATGGAAAATACCGGAATTAAGGTACTTTAAAAATGTTTATAACTACCTCAATTATTAGATTAGGTAATATCATTAAAACTATGAAAAACATATATTTATAATTTATACAAAACAACAAAATCCAAAAGTTAATAACATCGTTAAAATATTTATTCAAATACATTAAACAATCTATATAAAGTATATGGAAATAAGGATTTTATATAAATTGATTTTGTATAAAACTACGGCCGTGGATTTTTCTCGGCTATCTCCTTGATTTTCTTAATCAGAAAGAACTAAAAAAGGCGTATGTTTAGATATGTAGCATTGTTACGGGTTGTGTCTTTGTCATACTTGTTTACATTTGGGCGTGCTTGCAAATATATTTATAACGATATATTATACTACTTTTGTAACCATGTTTTATTGTTGTATACTTTTGTGAATCGCATCGGTTCTGATCGAGGTTACGACTGGACCACCGCGGCACACACGGTCATCTCGACTAACGTGGTTGTCAAAAATCCAACGAGGTCGTCAAAAATTAAATAATTCGAACTGACGTGAAAAACGTCTTGGAATTTTCAATTCTCGACGCGATAAAAAATTTTATCTTTGCCGCCGCTTTTGAGGGACACTCCCCTACTCTTTTGAAGGGTTAAAGGTTAAGGGGGAATGTTAACTGGTTAAAGATAAAAGGTCGATATGAAAGGATTGTATACATTTCTGTTGTTAATATGTTCGAACGTGTTTATGACGTTCGCGTGGTACAGTCATCTGAAGTTGCAGAGCACGGCGTGGTTCAGCAAGCTGTCGCTGCCCTTGGTGATTCTTTTCAGCTGGGGCATCGCGCTGATTGAGTACAGCTTCATGGTTCCAGCCAACCGCATCGGCTTCATCGGCAACGGCGGTCCCTTCAACCTCTGGCAGCTCAAGGTCATCCAGGAGTTCCTTTCCCTGACCATCTTCACCATCTTCATGCTCGTCTTCTTCAAGGACCAACCTTTCACTTACAACCACCTGATCGGCTTCGTTTTCCTGATCCTGGCGGTATACTTCATCTTCAAGAAATAACTGGACTGCTAACTACTCCTATATAACTACTGCTATTTGTATGTTTGTAGCAGAAGCATCGCCAGCCTTGGCGCTGTTTTCCGCAGCATGGATGCTGCAGTTCCTATACCGCTAACTACTAACTGCTAACTACTAACCGCCTTCCGTTATCCTCTCAAAATCAACCATTTACCGTTTTTCGGAAAATATTTCTCCACGGATACAATAATCCGGAGGCAACTTCGTTATCCTTCTGTTATTACAATGTTTCCAAATCAATTGCCGATGGATAAAGATTTTACCCCTGTAACCAAAAAAACGGTCAAAAAGGAGAAACCTTCGAGGAAGATCATCGAGAACCTCCTGAACTATTCCAAATCCCTGAGTGTCATCGTGGGGATTTCACCGCAACCGTTACTTTTCGTCAACAACTAAGCGCAGCCGGAGTTCGTCATGCCGCATAGAGCCGTCATCGGTCTGGGCAGCAATCTGGGTGTCCGCGCCTTCTACCTTCGGTTGGCCAACCGGCTTATTGAATGGGAGGTGGGAAGTGTTGTGCAGCGTTCGTCCGTCATCGAGACCCCGTCGTGGGGTTTCCTCTCGGCCCCGTTCCTCAACCAGGTCATCGTGGTGGAGACGGAACTGGGACCGCTGGCGTTGTTGGACGCACTACAGGACATTGAGCGGCGGTTAGGGCGCACCGAGAAGAGCACGGTCGCGGAGGACGGTTCGCCTGTCTACCACGCCCGCACCATCGACCTTGACATCCTGGACTACGAAGGGCTGCACTACCATGACGACCGTCTCACGCTCCCCCACCCCCGCATCGCCGAGCGCGAGTTCGTGCTGACCTCTCTGAGGGAACTGGACATTGACCTTTGTTCCCCGGATTCACCATCGCACCCATAATCCGGATTACTTCGGGCTCTTCCCCCTTCGGGAATGTGTATCCCCATCTTGGAGCACACTCAAAACCAATTATCACTGATCACAATGAAAGTACCGTACAACTATATCGTCGTGGAGGGCAGCATCGGCGCGGGCAAGACCACGCTGGCCACGATGCTCGCCCGCGACTTCAACGCGCAGCTCGTGCTGGAACGTTTCGCCGATAACCCCTTCTTGGAGAAGTTCTACAAGGATCCCGAACATTACGCCCTCCCCGTGGAGATGACCTTCCTGATGGACCGCCACCAGCAGCTCAAGTCGCTGATCACCACCCGAGACCTCTTCACGGACTTCATCATCGGCGACTATTTCATCGACAAGTGCCTGCTTTTCTCCAAGAACAACCTTGCCGCCGACGAGTTCGCGCTCTTCCGCACCGTCTTCGACGCCGTCTCGGGTCCTCTGCCCAAGCCCGACCTGATTCTTTACCTCTACACCACCCCCGACCGCCTGCTGCGCCAGATTGCGCGTCGCGGCCGCGACTTCGAGCGCGACATCACCGCCGGATACCTCTCCGACATCCAGGAGAAATACCTCACCTATTTCCGTGAAAACCAGCAGACGCCTATCCTTCTGGTGGACACTGAAAATGTCGATTTTGTTGAAAAGGAGTCTGATTATCAAAACTTTAAGGATATCATCACCCGGCATTATGAACCCGGCATCCACCGCATTCTCTTTTAATTCACAACCGGGTATTGAAAATTATTTTCACGGATGTCGTCTTTGTTGTCATATTTTTCGTACTTTTGCAAGGTTTTTTATAACAGAGGAAATAAATATAAAAGTTATATAACGTTATGAAAGTTAGAACATTACTTGCTATTTTATTGGCAATCGTGGTGGTCGTTCTGGCCATCTTCGCCGCGCGCAGCATCATGCGTCCCGAGAAATTCAGAACCGTTTACGAACTCCGCAAGGAGGCCAACGTGCAGAACCTGCTGGCCATCCGCAGTGCGCAGGCCGTGTACAAGAACGTCAACAAGGTCTACGCCGACGACATTGACAAGCTGGTTGATTTCGTCAACAACGGCACCGTGCAAATCGAGAAGAACGTCGGTAACTTCCCCGACACCATGAGCGAGGCTGAAGCTTTCAAACTCGGACTCATCCACAAGGAGGTCGTCGAGGTGCCCGCCATCGAGAAGATTCTCGACATCGACCACAAGATTCCGGCCGAGAGCTTCAAGAACTTCCAGTACATCCCCTTCTCAGGCAAGGAGAAAAAGTACGAGATCCAGACCGACTCGCTCTCCAGCAAGACCTACACCGTTCCCGTCTACCGCATTGATGTGAGCTTGGACGACATGCTCAACAACATGGAACGTTCCATCACCCCTGAGAACGCCGGCGCTCTCACCCGCCTCTGGAACAAGATTTTCTATAACAACCTGTCTGAAGAGAAACAGTACCGCTCCCAGTACGAGGGCATCTTCATGGGTTCCCTCACCGAGGCCAGCACGGCCGGCAGCTGGGAATAATACCCGCATTGATGAACAATACATATAAACTATATGACAAGGAATCCATCCGCATTGCGCCGGATGGATTCTCGTTTTATAAGACTGACGGTGGCCGGACGGCGGTGAAAACCTACGCCAACACTTCCGGCGCGTTGCTCTCCACCGAGGCCCCGCAATTCTTCGGCAACGTGGAGCAGGTCACCGTCATCGTGGCCCAGCATATCCCGCTGCTTGTGCCCACCGAACTCTACGACCCGGCCAAGGACCGTGACTACCTCGCCCTGCAATATGACACCGCCAACCTCGGTGCCGCCTTCACCGACCAAGTGGGGGCGTACCAGGCCGTCTACTTCCTGACACAGAACGAGATGGACACCCTCAAGTTGCTGCCGTTCCCGCATCAGACCCTGGCGGAGACCACCCTCTTCTACCGCTTCCTGTGCGAGCAAGGCAATCCTTCCGCCCTGTTCGTTGCGGCAAACGCAGCCTACACCGACATCGTGGCCGTACAGAAAGAGGAAGTCCTGCTCATGAACCGCTTCCGTCCAGCCGACCCCGAAGACACCCTCTACCACGTCCTCAACGTCATCAAGCAGTACAATCTGCGCCAGCCCGCCCTCTATCTCCGTCAATTCGACGACGGGGGCCGCAAGCTGCCGCAGCTGCTCAAAACCTACAACCTGAACCTCATTATCCTGTAGTTATGCGAATTATCAGTGGAAAGAACCGGGGCCGACACATCGTCGCGCCCGCAAACCTGCCCGTTCGCCCCACCATGGACATGGGCAAGGAGAGCCTCTTCAACATCCTGAACAACTACTTCTACTTAGACAACGTGCGGGTGCTCGACCTCTTTGCAGGCACCGGCAACATCACCTACGAGTTTGCCTCCCGGGGCGCCCTTTCGGTTGTGGCCGTGGACGAGAGTCCGCTATGCACCAAGTTCATACAGAAGACCATCGACCAACTGCAGTACAACGACCAAGTGACGGTCATCCGGCAGGATGCCTTCGCCTATACGGTTGCATGCCGCCAGCAGTTCAACATCATCTTCGCTGACCCGCCATACGACTTGCCCGAAACCGAGAAGATTGTCGACAACGTCTTCGAGCACAACCTGTTGCTTCCCGACGGCTGGTTAGTGATGGAGCATTCCGGAAAGCGCGACTTTTCGGAGCACCCGAAATTCTATGACCACCGTCGCTACGGCAAACTGCATTTTTCCTTTTTCGTGAACATGTCTGAAGAAAGCGAGGAGAGCGATGGAGAATGAAAAACGCTATCTGATTGTGGGCTTGGGCAATGCCGAGCAACAGTATGCCGGCACGCGCCATAACTACGGTTTTGAGGTGGCCAACGCCGTGGCGAAGACCTTCAAGGCGGAATTCAAGAGTGACCGGTTGGCTTACGTGGCCCGCGCTTCGTTTAAGGGTCGCGAGCTGGTCATCCTGATGCCCACCACCTACATGAACCTGAGCGGCAAAGCCGTGAAGTACTGGCTCGCCGCCGAAAATGTCTCGGTCGACCACTGTCTGGTCATCTATGACGACATCGACCTGCCGTTGGGTGTTTTCAAGCTGAAGCCCAAAGGCGGCGGCGGTTCCCACAACGGCATCGGCAACATCATCGAGACGCTTGACCGCACCGACATCCCTCGCATGCGCTGTGGCATCGGCAAAGACTACGCCCAAGGCTACCAAGTCGATTATGTGCTGAGCCGCTTCTCCTCCGAAGAGCTCAAGCTCGTGGAACCCTGCATCGAACGGGCCGTCAGCGCGGTGAAATCGTTCGTCACCGTCGGCATGCAAATGACGATGAACCAGTTCAACACCAAGGAAACGGCGTTGGCGAAGGAGTTGGAAATGAAGAATGAAGAAAATAACGAATGAAAATTAGGTGTTCGTGATGATGAAAAAATGGATAACCCTATCCGTAATACTGCTGGCAGCGATTGCCGCGAGTGCGCAGAACTGGTACCAGTTCGGGTTCCGGGTCTCCACGCAGTTCCCGTTGAACCGTGAATACGCAACGGACGTGCATCTTTCGAGCCTACGTACGGTGCATTTCGGAGGCTATTTCCGCGCCGGCAAATATGTCTACGGCGAGATCGGTATCGGATATCAGTACTTCAAGAACATGTTCTCCGTCGCCCATCCGGGAGGCGAAATTGAGGATCTCGTGGAGACCCGTCATCTGGTGATTCCCATCAAGGCGGTCGGCGACGTGCCCATCACCACGAAAATCCGGTTCATGCCGCAGGTAGGCATCTCCTACCAGCCGCTGCTCATGGTGACGGAAAACATCCTGGGGTATGACAAGACCAACATCGAGAACCACCCCACCCTGCTCACGGCGGGCTTCGACTTCCGGTTCGGGTTCATCACGCTGGGTGTCGACTATCGCTACTCGTTCCACCATTTCTTCAAAGGTGTGGACGGACAGCGACCGCAGTACATTGGCATCAACGCCGGAGTTGTCTTCTAATCCGTTCATTCACAACGGTATGCAAAAATCGGCGGGAAGTGGTTGGTCATTCGCGGAAAAAGTGTATCTTTGCGCCGCAATTACGCAGGGAGCTTAGCTCAGTCGGTTCAGAGCACCTGCCTTACAAGCAGGGGGTCGCTAGTTCGAGTCTAGTAGTTCCCACACAAGAAAGGTCTCCAAAAGGAGACCTTTTTCTATTGTTTCTATGAGAATTTATGTTTCCAACGCCGGTGGCTCCATATCCAGAATTCCGGCTTCCGGCCGATGGTTTCCTCCAGCATCTCGACGTAGCGCTGCGTGATATAGTAAGGCCGTTCTTCGTTCGGATGTTCCGTAATCACCTGAACATCAACGCGATATTTACCCATACGTTCCTTGATGACCTCGTAGTAGAGCACGGGGATGTCGTACTTGCGGGCGAAATACTCCGGACCGTAGATGACGCCGGAGGGCTGGTTCAGAAACTGCGTGACGTAGCACTTATTGGGGTTGCCAGGCGACTGGTCGGCAAGCATCATGTAAGCGGCGGGGATGTGGTTTTCCTCATAGTGCGCAAAGACCTCGCGGGCGGTGTCGGCAAAGCAGACCTCCGTGCCGCGACGGGTGCGCGCGCGGTTAACCCACTTCTCGAAAACCTTGTCACTATTGGCCTTCCCCACCCCGATGCCATGATGGCGGAACATCCCATCCAACGCCACGATCATCCACTCCCAGTTGTTGTAGTGGCTCGACATCAGAATCACGCTCCGACCCTCATCATAGAAGCGGTTCACCAGCTCCGGATTGCTGCAACGATAGCGGTATTGCAACGCCTTCTTCGGAATCAGCAGCATCTTCACCATCTCGACGGCAATCTGCGACAGGTGCCAATAATAACGGTTACGGAGTCTTCTCCGTTCTTTAACCGTCATTTCAGGAAAAGAATGCAACAGATTGTCATCCACCACCTTGCGACGGTACCTTATGATAGGATTCACCACCATGTAGATAACCGGCAACAACAAGTACAGCACGGCCAACGGCAGCGCAGCGAGAGGATAGCAGATGAAGAAGATGAAGAAGAAGGTCATTGACAAGGGTTAGGGGTTAATGGTTAATGATTAATGATTAATTTGCGAATTCAAACGGGTAGTTTTTCGCGAAATCCAGGAGATTCCGGTAATGCAACGGCGTGAGTTTCAGGATTTCCTCGTATTCCCCGGGGTGCTTCGCGCCCACATGCACGGGCGTGATTCCCGCGTTCACCGCGAATTGGATGTCCGAGAGGCTGTCGCCCACCATCACGGAATCGGCGAAGTCGATGTCGGGGAAGTCGGCCTTGGCCTGCAACGCCATCCCGATGTCGGGTTTGCGACAGCCGCAGCCCGCGCCGGCGAGGTGAGGGCAGCAATAGACCGCATCCAACGGGGTGAGGTTCTCCTCGAAGGTGACGCGCATCCGCCGGTGGATTTCGTCAATGTCCTCCATCTTGCAGATACGCTTGGCCACGCACTGCTGGTTGGTGACCACGATGATGTGACGGAACTTCGGCCGAAGCCACTGCATGGCGGTGAGCACACCGTTCACGAGGACAAACTCCTCCGGCTTGCGAACGTATCCGCCCACAATCTGCACGTTTATGATGCCGTCTCTATCTAAAAACAGGGTGTTTTTCATACTTTTATCGTTTATTGCCCCACACTAGTACGGGATTATTAGCACTTCGTGCGTTTTATCTCTTCGGGACTACTTTTGAATAATATTCTTCATTGTGCATTCTCCTCCTCCCCGTTCAAATTCGTCTTGAACTTCCGCTCCATAGTGGCGAAACGGTTCAGGTTGCGGCGCGAAAGCACAATAATGAAAATCACCGTCAGGGCAATCAGCACAATCACCCACTTCGTGTATTTGTAGAAGTTCACCAGGATGGAGAAGACGAAATAGAAGACGATGAGGAAACGCAAGAGCGTCCAGACGATGACGACCAGCATGTTGGCGCGGTTCTCCTTCACCAAGCTGCGGTAGAGTTCCAGCGTCTTCGGGCTGTTGCGAACAATGCCGAACAGGAACGGCGAGATAATCGTCAGCGAGATAATCGCGCTGATTGTGTTGAACCACCAGACGGGGAGCCGCTCCACAAAAGGCAGTTTCCTTAAGAACGGAACCAGAAAATTAAACAGCACGAACAGAATGGCGAACGACAACACCGAGAAGACAATCACACTCGTAAGGTTGCTCTTGACGATGCTGCGCCAATTCTTCTTGCCTTCCTTGCTGGCCCCGAACAATGCGTACGTGTCGAGTGCATGTTTCGTCTTCGGAGGAAGGCGTTTCTCCAGACCGTTGTAGACCGGTGTGGACAACTTGATCCAGTAGGGGGTGGTAAAAGTTGTGATCACAGAGGCAGCAATGACGACGGGGTAGATGTACGACGGCATCACATGCTGCGCCACCGCCACGGAGGCGATAATGAACGCGAACTCGCCGATCTGTGACAAGGTGAAGCCGGACTTGATAGAGTCTTCCAGACTGGCACCGGCTATCACTGCCGAAGCGGAGCAGACAAACGACTTGACTACCAGCGTGATAACCACAAGAGCGAGAATCAGCTTCCAGTATTGCACCAGAATCTGCGGATCAATCATCATACCTACGGAGACGAAGAAGATTGCCGAGAAGAGGTTCTTGATGCTCTCGGTGAGATGTTCAATACGCTTGCTTTCAGCTGTCTCTGCCAAAATAGAACCGATGACGAACGCACCGAGGGCGGAAGAGAATCCCACGTTGTTGGCAACAATCACCATGGCAAAGCAAAGGCCGATGGAGATAATCAGCAGATTCTCATCGTTGATGTATTTTTTGAACTTTCGCAACAATGTGGGTATCAAGTAGATGCCAACAACAAACCAAAGAATCAGGAAGAAGACGAGCTTCACGATACTCATCAGCATCTCTTTGCCGGGGGCGGAATTTTTACTGGCAGCGACAGTGGAAATCAACACCATCATCACCACGGCCACAACATCTTGGATAATCAGTACCACCGTGGTGAGCCTCGCAAACGGCTGGTTCTTAAGCTTCATGTCCTCAAAAGCCTTGACGATGATGGCTGTGGAGGACATCGACAACATGCCGCCAAGGAAGATGCTCTCCATGACGTCCCACCCCATCACGAAGCCAAGTAACGCTCCCACGCCAATCATGCCGATGATGCCGATAAAGGCTGTAATGAAGGCCATGCTCCCGACAGACATCAGCTTCTTGAAACTGAATTCCAGTCCGACTGCGAACATCATGAAGATAATACCAATCTCCGACCAAGCCTCCACGGTGGCGGTGTCGGTAACTGTAGGGAAGATATGCAGGTGCGGTCCCACTAGAAAACCGGCCACCAGGTAGCCCAGCACAAGCGGCTGTTTCAAAAGCTTGAAAATCACGGTCACGACTCCCGCCGATGTCAAAATCAGCGCCAAATCCGAAACCAATCGTATGTTTTCTGACATTTATTGTTGAATATTAGTGAACAGGGAATAGGTAACAGGCAACACGATTTATATTTAGGAAAGAATATGCTTAATTCTGAATTGTCAACACGCCAAAGCATTTCCCTCTGTTTGTCATCTGGCAGACACGGGTATTGCCGACCACGATGGGTTCTTTGAGTTCCTCATGCGTATGGCCGCCGACAATCACGTCTATTTCAGGCACTTGGCGAGCTATCACGATGTCATTATCCTTAGTCATCGTGTCCACACCGAGATGCGAGAGACAGACAATCAGGTCGCAGTTCTGGGCTTTCAGTTCAGCCACCATCTTGCGGGCCGTTTCCACAGGGTCGAGATAAGTGACCTCGCGGACAATCTGCGGGGCAATATAGCCGTCAAGGTTCACACCGAGGCCGAAGATGCCGATCTTATGGCCGCCGCGTTCAATGACGACGTAGGGTTTGATGACCTTGGCCAGTTTTTTGTTGGCGAACTGGTAGTTGGCGCACACCACGGGGAAATCGGCGGTCTTGAGACGGGCGGCGAGGGCCGCGCACCCGTTGTCGAACTCGTGGTTGCCGAGCGTGGCCGCGTCATAATGCATGGCGTTCATCAGCCGCACCTCCATGTAACCCTTGAAGAAGTTGAAATAGGGAGTTCCCTGCGAGAAGTCGCCGGCATCGAGCAGCAACGTGTAGGGATTCTCCGCACGCACCTCGCGGATGGCCGCCTCCCGGCGCAGATACCCGCCCACGTTCACGTCGTCTTTGTACGAATAGGGGTCAATCTGGCTGTGCGTGTCGTTCGTGTGCATGATGACCAACGGCTGCGCAACAACCGTGGCAATCATTAACACGCTGAATATCAAAAAGCTGAATAATAACTTTATTATATTTTTCATATTTAGATATAGTGTGGCAAAAGTACGATTTTTTTGTATTTTTGCCGCCGCTTTTGAAACACACTTCCTTGAGCCGTCTCGAAGAGACAAAACGCACTAAGAGCGGTGTGGAGACGAAATAAAAAAGTAAGATAATGAGAAACGGACAACAAATCGGACTCAACGGGTTCAACATTCTGCCGAAAGGTGTTAAAAACCTCCTTATAATCAACGTGTTGGTATTCTTCGCGACCATCGTGTTCGCGCAGACGGGCATCTGTGACCTGAACAAGTGGCTCGGGCTGCACTACTTCAAGGCCCCTGACTTCCACTTTTGGCAGTTCATCACCTACATGTTCATGCACGGCAACTTCGGCCACATCTTTTTCAACATGTTCGCACTCTGGATGTTCGGAGCGGCGGTGGAGAACTACTGGGGCACCAAAAGGTTCCTGATCTACTATCTTGTGACCGGTATTGGCGCCGCTCTCACTCACTATCTCATCACCTTCGTGGAAATCCATTCCGCCATGGCGCTCTTCGACCAGTTCCTCGAAGCGCCCTCGTTGGAAACATACCGCCTTCTCGTTGAGAACAACCAAATCACGCAGCTGCAAGGCGCCTTGCAGAACAACTACGGCGTGTTGCAGCAGCATCCCGACCAGCTCAACGAACTAGTGGCTGCCACCATTTCCATCCAAGACAGCTATCTGAACAGCTTCGTGCTTATCGGCGCTTCCGGAGCAATCTACGGCATCTTGCTTGCTTTCGGCTTCCTTTTCCCCGAATCCCCGATTTACATCTATTTCCTTTTCCCCATCAAAGCCAAGTGGTTTGTGGTGATCTTTGGCGCCCTTGAACTGATTTACGGTGTGGTGGGCACCTCCGACGGCGTGGCGCATTTCGCACACTTCGGCGGCATGATTTTCGGCATCCTGCTCATCTGGCTTTGGCACCGTCACGACAAATTAGGACAGCAGCAGACCTACTACCAGTTCAACGGAACCCGCGACAACGGCCGCCAATCCAACTGGCAGTTCTGGAAAAAAGAAGGAGTAAGCGACCGTAAATCAAAGTATTACGTATCCAAGGAGAGCGGCCGTCCCCTCAGTGACGAGGACTACAACGCCCGCCGCCAGGCCGAAAAGGAACGTATCGATGCCATTCTCGACAAAATTTCCAAAAGCGGCTACGACGCGCTGAGCAAAGAGGAAAAAGACCTGCTGTTCCACTATTCCCAGAAATAATCCATGGCGAAGAAAAAAAGCGGACGGCTTAAAAAGTTGGGCAAATTCCTGCTCATCGTGATCACCATTTTGGCTTCACTCGGCCTTCTGTTCGCCTTTTTCGCCAAAATCCTGCCCCCGTCGTTTTCCAGCACCGTTGCCTACTGCGGTCTCTTCTTCCCCTACCTGCTCACCGCCTGCTTCATCCTGACCATAATCTGGATAGTCATTGATTTCACTTGGGCATTGATTCCGACATTGGTCATTTTACTGAATGTCAACAACATAGACCGTCATTTTCAGTTCCGGGGCATTGACAAGCCGGAGGTCTGCACGAACTGTCTGAAAGTGATGAGCTACAACGCCAAAGCCTTCAACATCTATAGCGACAACCAAAAGTCGCTCAACCAGCAGGTGGTCCATTTCCTGCAGAACGAGAAGCCCGACATCCTCTGCATCCAGGAATACAGCTACGACAACACCGGAAAATCGGGGTTCAACTCCACCGAGGCCATCATCAACGCACTGAATGTCAAGGACAACGAAAAGACACACAAGGTGATGCTACCCTACAAGAACAAGCTGGGCTACCAGTTCGGCATGGCCGTTTTCAGCAAGTACCGGATTGTGGACGGCGGCTTTGTGGAGACCGCCGATTCGTCAAGCAACAAGTCGATGTACGTGGATATCCGCTTCAACGGCGACACGCTGCGAATCTACAACATCCACCTTTCGTCGATGCACTTAGACAGCACGGATTATGCAACCGGTAAGGCGCTGTGGGCAGGCTCCTACGACTCCAGTTTCAACAACAAGGCGCAGAAACTGTCCGGCAAGATTTCGGCAGCCTACGTGGCGCGCCAGCACCAGTCGAAAGCCATCCGGGAGCACATCAACCAATGCCCCTACCCTGTCATCATCTGCGGTGACTTCAACGACTCGCCGGCATCGTTCAGCTACAACAAGCTCCTGCACGGATTCAAGGATTCCTTCCGCAGCAGCGGCAAGGGTACCGGCACCACCTACATCGGCGGCAACTTCCCCGCCTACCGCATCGACTACATCGCCCACGACAAGCAGTTCAACGATTTCCAATACACCGTCTGCAAGGACCTGGCCGTCTCCGACCATTACCCGATTTACACGTATATTTCGATTGTGAAGAAGGACTAAAAACGTAAAATCCCTGTTGTAGAGACTCTAAATTTTGACCTGTACGGTTAAAAAAACGGTAGAGATTCCGCTTCGGCACTTCGTGCCTTGCGGAATGGTGCGTGTGCACGGGTTATAAAGGGGGAAAAACAACCATATTTTTCGTATCTTTGCCGCCGATTATGACAAAACAAAAGATTATGGCTGTGAAGACGAACAGGCATGTTATGGATTTGAGCACGGAAGTGCTGACCACGTTCCCGAATGGTGGCGTTGTGGTGGTGTTCAACTGTATAGATCGCACCACTGCGGACTTCGCCCGAATCTTTAGTAGCGCAATGTTTTTTGCCAAGCAAGGTAAACGAGTTGTATTGACACCGAAAATTGATGTACCTTATAAGAATCCCACGTACGATAAAATCTACGGTACTTTGAGAGGAACGCCCTACTATGGTAAGTATCCTGATTTTCAGGTGGATGGGGTTTGGTACGAGCACGAGGGGTTCACAGGAAACAATCCTAAAAGGTCTTTCCGTAACATGTGTTCACATGGATTACAACAATCCGAGAGGTTAGTCATAGAAGATTGTGGGTTGACTCACAGTTATATGATTCGAAGTCTCTTAGGACGCATAGAACGGAACGAGCATATCAAAGAAGTCTGGTTACGAACAGAGAAGGATTTGTGTTTGTTATTTAAAAGCAGAAAGCCAATGACACAATCATCGGCTCCTGAATCGACGAATCCGTAGAATCGTCAGCCAGACACACATCTGACTCCGCAGCAAAAATACACTTTTTTTTATATCAAAACTGAGCCCAGTACTTTTTTGCAATTTTTAACAAAAAAAACCATACATGTATAGACGTAAAATATTTTGTTAAACGCCAATCGCCGGCAAATACACCTCTTCGTAATACGGTTTCATCTCCCGTGTAGTGGCGTGGTTGTGCCAGAGGATCACGAAGTCGCCTTCGACGTCGAAGCAGCGTTGTTTCAGCCTCATTACCAGTTTTTTTGCCTCTGCCACAGAGAGTTTCATATAGTCGGAGAGGGTGCCGTCCATGACGATGAGCGGGTGTTCGATGATGTCGGTCACGCGGTCGTTCCGAACATCGTAGAGCGGATAGGGGTGGCAGGTGCCGCAGCGGAAACCGCAACGCTCGGCAAATCCCAGCGTATAGTCATCCGTGATGCCAGCCTGCTGCCACAAGTCGAGTGAGTTGGGAGTTCCGGCAAAACGGGCACGCAGGTAGTGCTGACGAGAGCAGGTGACCGGTCCTCCAAAATTAGCCAATTGTTTCTCAATCCGTTTCCGTTCCATGAGCAGCTGACCATCCTTTTCAGCACTACTGTAACTGCCGTGAATTCCTATGATATATTCGTAGTACAGATGAGTGAAAATCTGTTCTAACCGGGCATCTCGGATGTCGTATGTGGCATCATCTTCACCTTCGCAGAGGGCCTTAAAAAAGAAGACCGATTCGAGACCGGCGGCATGTTCCTTCATGGCGAATTCTTGAATCGCCAAAAGGTATGGGTCATTAAAATCATCTTGACGCAATGCGCGGTACTCCCGGAGCGATTTCCACACCATTTTCAAGTCACGATTAATCAGCAAATCCCTGCCGAAAATGGATTTCAACGCCTGCCAACGGTTTTGGAAACGGTACAAGAGGTCGATGTCGTGCGTGGGCACAACACGCGGCGTGCGCGGAACGGCCTGGAATCTGTCCGGAAAATGCTGACACAACCACCTGCGCAGCAGCATCGCGTATTCGTCCACAAGCGGGATTTCAACCATGTCGTATTTCTCCGCCAGACTGCCATTGTAGGGATAACGGCCATGCGCGTCATGTTGCTTGGCATAAAACTCCTCGTAGCGCGAAAGCAGCACGAAAGACGGCGTGAGAATATCGTAAGGAATATGGATGGAACCATCTGCCTCCGAATAGATTACACCATCATCAACACCATCATCATCAAAAACCATGGGGA
>Ga0265299_10002113_pt1 | contig 20951 bp, 21 predicted proteins | sample AusTroGonzalo_MG_4_FD_193485 | JGI IMG/M metagenome (GOLD analysis project Ga0265299, IMG submission 193485) | Bovine rumen microbial communities from tropical cattle in Woodstock, Queensland, Australia - Gonzalo_02 | ecosystem: Host-associated > Mammals > Digestive system > Stomach > Rumen ... | reverse complement strand
TCACCACCTCTCTTTTCTTGATAGTTGTTCAAACCACTTACGTTCTCCCCACTATTACTGTTAAAGCTGGTTGGAATTTCTTCTTTATCCTTCTCAAGTTCAGATGTTCTATTATCTGTTAAGCCTTCTATGTAGTCACTTAAAGACGGAGTCCTTTGATCTATAAGATTTTCTCTATAATCTTCTAGGTCTGACTCTCTTAAGTCTGTTAGATTTTCTCTATAGTCTTCTAGGTGATTAGTTTCCTTTTTATCACCCCCGATTTTCTCCTGGTAATCTTCTAATTCAGCAGATTCATTTATATTTCCAAGAGGCTCTGTAAAATCACTTAGTTCTGAAGGAGTTCTATCTTCACCGCCCCTCTTTTCCAGATGACTAAATAATTGATCTATGTCTACCTTTGCGTTTAAGGATTCTCTTGTTGTACTTAAACTGGGATCTTTTCTATCACCACCAAGAATTTCCCTAACTTGACCCAAAAGTAATTCTCTTTCACTTAGTTCTGGAATATTCTCTCTTGTATCAACTAGGTTATCAACTTCTTTAGTTTCACCTCCAAGATTCTCCTTCTCTTGTGCTAGTGATTCTATATCCTTATGACCCGGACTTAATTGTTCTTTTTGCCCTGACAGAGCATCCAGGTCTTTGCCACCATCAAGCCACTCTTTAGAATTAACTAAACTAGAAACCTCTTTCCTTCCAGGACTAAGAACTTCAATTCTATTATCTAGATCAACTTCTTTAATAAACTTCCTACCACTTACTTCAAGATTATCCTCTTGGAGAGTAGTATGAGTTTCCTGGTAGTCTTTTACTCTTTTCAAGTATTTTTGAAGTTCACTAATCTCACTCGGCTTAGTAAATTCTTCACAACTACCAGGAATCATATTTTGCTTTCTTATTTCTTTGTCCATTTATTATGTATCTAGTGTTTCAATTATGCTCATAAGTGTATAAGAGAAAAGGGAGTTTGCCGCCTCAGAATATCCTTGTTTTAAAGATATTTTAAATCGGAAAGTTCTCCCTTCTCTAGTATACTGTAATTCATCTCCTACCTGTAAGTTACCATCATTTGTCCATGCTTCAACGCTATCACGGTTTCTATTCCAAACGTCTCGCATGTCATTTAAGTTAACGATGAGGGTAGTAGAAAATTGTTCATAATCATTTTCCAAAGTACTATCAGAAGAAAATGTTCCTCCAAAAACGTTTTTCCATTTAGAATTATCTTTGGGTCTTAGTACTACAAACTGAGTCCCACTTATTGCTAATTGAATTTTTATATTTTTTAAGGCGACCTGGTAAAATTTTTGTGCCATGTCTTGATACATAGAGGACATATTCCCCGTTGCTGCCATAAATTAAATATTTAAAATCGTACAGAAACCTTGCTCTTCAATAATATATTTAATAACTTTATAGTATTGTGTAAAAGTAAGACTACCATTTAACTTCATAACAAAGATATTTCTCTCGAGTATGGTATTAGTTCTTACAAATTTTGCTTGTTCTCTAATAAAATCATCAAGGTCATATTGAAAATCCTCTAGTTCCTTTGGAATATAGATCTTAAGTCCGTTTAAATTTGCAGTAATACTGATAACATCCGTAGGAATCTTATCATCGCTTACTTCAAAATCTTCTATTTGGTCATTTTCTAGTTTTTCTTTTACTTTATTAATTGTCGAAGTATTCATAGAAAATGTTTTTGGTCTAAATTTTATAAATGTTTCAAATGCTTTCGGTTTGCCAACATTTTTAGCAAACTTAGATAGTGCCTTAAAATCAGAAGGTTTTTCGTAGAGATTAGGCTTTTCTGGTGCAGCTGACATTAGTTTATTTAAAATAACATCAAACTCCTTAATGTCCTTTAGTGCATGCGTATAAATTATAACCTTACCAGTATCTTGTCGATTTATAATGGTTTTTAGAGATTTCCAGAACTTCTCATCAAGCTCCTTACATTTACTCTTAATAACGCTCACTACAAATATTCCACGAACCAGAGACATATTAAGCTCTGCACTTTCTTCTCTATCTGTGTAATGAAAACCGGGTATATACTTCAGACGTTTAAAAGCCGATCTAAGGTAAGTGTTATCATAGTCCTCTCTCTTAAGACCATAACCACCTCTTCCCACATTTCCTGCTATTTTTTGCAGTTCATTTTTTTGAAGGCCGGTAATAGTGTCCAGTGCTAATCCCTGAACCGCTCCCACTAATGCTCCACCAAAAGAGTGAATATTACGGGCATTCATTACGATTCCAGATACCATTGATTTTAAAGTATCATAAGCACCAATAGAGAAGTCTCTTTCTTCATCCATATCACCACCTTCACCTGCAGATTCTGATAATCTAGGGAGAATAATAGCGTCGTTGTCTAAGAGATTGATTTTTGTATTAAGTACTTCACTGAGCTCCATTATAAACTGACTAATTACATGATAATTAGTAAAGGTTATATCAACAGAGTATGAATTTACTTTTTGATTGATAATTTTTGCCGTATACTCCATTGAATAGTATTTCTTGCAATAATAATCAAGAGTCTTAGAGGTTTTATCTAATTCTTCCCGAGTCATACCAAATGTATACATGGTAATTTGATTATTATGAACAGCAAAATTTATCTTATAAGAACTTACATCTCGATCGTTAAAGCTAAATTTATCGTCTATTTTTGCACGCTTATCTAATGAATCCCCAACAGTAATTCCTGACATCCTATAAACACCAAACTGCCTTCTTATAAGCTTATCTACTTCTTGATACTTTACCTTGGTCATGGGTTTGTGGATATAGTTCAAGAAAAACTTAGCAACTATTCCTCCAAGTGCACCATATTTGGTTCCAGTTAATGCACCTTCCAGAATCGATTTATCTTTTACTATACCGCCAGCTACTCCTCCAATACCAGCACCAGCAAGAGCACCCTTAGCTATCATCTCTACAGCACCGGGAATTTTATCAACATCTTTTGGTCCTGTATAATGTCCTTCAGGAATCGTAAATTCTTTTTTTCTAAATTTTATCATAATACTATACTAGTTTATACAAAAGTTGTTTGAGCTACCTGATATGCGCCGCGTCCAACTTTTTGTAAAAATGGAACTGATTTATCTGCTAATTTATGTCTGCGTCCCTTTCGATCTATTAAATTAAGGACTTTTGCTTCAGGTCCTTGTTCTAATATTTTTTTTCCTGCCTCCGTATTAGCAAGGAAGGTTGTCGTTCCGGGAGGAGAAAGTGGAGATGCTGCCCACAAAGATGTAGCTGGAGATTTTATAATAGGCTTAGTAACTTGAGTGCCCGCTATCTGACCTAAAGTTCCCCCTGGATCTGTACCCACTACATATTTGGCTCTTTCAACGGCTTTATTTGCTTTTATAGCCTTTCTGTATATAGAAGTACGATTTTTTCCCTGAAATTTAAATGGGATTGCGGATTTTTTACCAGTAACTATCTCTTTTACTGTATCTCCTGCTCTAAGACCAGCATTATCAATTTTTGTCTTTACTTTATCCAAATTTTTCAAACCACCGGCTATTACTTTACTTAGTCGTGTAGAATATTCTTTTCTTCTAAATATTATCATAAGTATAAATTAATGCTAATATAATAAATCACCGTACCACCCAGACTGAAGAGCATATTGATCACACCTAGCTCTTAGTTCCTGATAAGCAGTATCGGTATTTGATAATGCATCGATTGGATTAGATGGAAGTACTAAACTTGCTCTTAATTGTCTTATATAGTCCAATAAGTATACTAAGCAGAGATCCATAAAGAAGTTTCCTCTTGCTCCACCAGTTTCTACATCCATCCAGAATATTGCCGAATTTTCACTAGCTTCATTAAATTTTCTATCACTAGTAAAATCGGGTACTATAGGTCGTGCAACTGTTCCTCGAATATATATACTTCTATATTGTCCAGAATCAGGGTTAAAAAATCCCATATCTCCAACATATACATAAGGTGCCTGATAATCGGTAAATGGCATATATGATCCAAATATTGGAGATCCGGTAGTCCCTGAATAATATCCGCCACCATTCCAGCTACCATATCCTTCCGCAAGTCTCCAAGAAGGTAATGATGTGGGAAGGAGAATTATTCTGGCTTCATCTATTGCACAGTTTAAATAAAGAGTAAAGTTTGGTTTTATTTCTGCCCAGCCCGGTTTTCCATAACAAGAACACATCTGGCCTTGATTGACTGGCATATCTAGTACGAGCGGTTCATATAATTCGAATTCTCGTAGAGCTTTCTTTATAATTTCTAGTAATATTTCGTCTTCGGAAATTCCGTCATTTAAACCCAAAAGCTCACCAAGACCGGATAACCCAAGTAGAGTAGATCTTATAAATAATTTCCGTTTAAGATCCGAAAGTTTTGTTTTGATCATATAATTTGGGTTTAATTGGTATTCTTAATATCTAAATAAGTAGAGAGGGCACCTTAGTAAATAAAGCACCTTCTCCACAAATTTAGTAGTTATAATATATTTAGATCTGCCCATCGAAAGGCATACCGATATCAAATGCATTGTTATATACATCGATATACTTAAGAGCTCTCTGATAACGAACCTCAAGCAATACCACCATCTGATTTCTTCTCTGAATCTCAACAGGGTTATTGGTTTCATCGATAGTAACACGATAAGCATCAATACCGTAGCTGAGAGGAAGGATCGTAGTATTCATCCAGAACTCGATAACAGCTTTTGCATCAGCCCATAAGATAGGATTAATGCGTCTACCAATAAACTGACGGAGCAGAATTGGCATAGCTTTACTGATTCTAATGCAAAGACGAGAGTTACCATCATCATTTAAGATGTGTGTTTCATTCGTCTTACAATAGTTATCATTCATGTTCCAAGCCTGAGTTTGCGTATTCCAAAGCACAGTATTAATTCTCTTACTCAAAAGAAGCTGACGAGTCTTCTTATTAAACTCGGTGACAGGTCTTTGATACTGAACAATACCATTGCTCTGACCTAAGACAGGAGCAAACTCACGACCAAGGCTTCTATTTCTTGATACAGCCTCCCAATATAGAACACCGGGAGATGCATAATACTTCCAACCGACAGTACCAGTATCGATATCCCAAGGAGCACTAGCATAGAGCTTGTAAGAATCCTGACTAATTCTATTAATGCTATTTGCTATAGCGAGATAGTTGGTACTATTCACAGTCGAAACGGGATAGAAGTAATTTCCATCCTCACTAATTGCCATATTAGCCATATAAGATTGAACCATCGGAGAAGTACAACCAAGGTCAGTTAAACCCTCAGTTACATATACTTCGTCAAGCTGGATCTGATCGAATGCCTTAAGAATATCGGTATCGGATACATCAAGAATATCATATTTGGTAGGATCGATAGACAAGTTCACCCATAATTCCTCAGGATCAACATCATTAAGTGTAATACCAGTACGATACTTGTAATATGTACCTTCAACGCTTTCACCAACACATGCAATCTCATCATTCTCAGGTTTCTTAACATGTGCCTGAAGAATAGCTAAACTAGACTCTTCAAAACTAATATCACTTTCCTCAATAGCAGCTAATTCCTCAGCATCAGTTATTTCCTGCCATTCGGTAGAAGCTGCAACGTATTTATAATACTTAGGAGTCTTCTTACCAACACAGACTACTGTGCCTGCAACCGGTTCAACCTCATCCAATCCGGCCTTAGTCTCTTTTTGAATAGCACCAGATATTTCAGAAGCAGTTAAATCCTCCTTGTTAGTAGTAACCCAAGCACTCTGTTGCGTTGCTGGTAAGTAACCATAATAGCCAAGACCCAGATCACCCATATCATCGGGGAGTTGTAGCGATACCATCTTCAGAAGTCCGTTCATTTCTGAAACAGTCATATCACCGCGCCCTAAAATATTTCCTAAGTTGAAATATACGGGCTCACCAGATACGCTAGGATCTAAGACAGCAACCTCATAGAAATCGCGATATAGAATCTCTTCGCTAGGAACGGGTCTTCCATTCTTAGTAAAGGTTCCATTATTTGTGAAAGTATCAAGAACACTACCAAGAACTGTGTAGGGAGAATTACCACCCTGGAATGCATCATTAGCACTTAACTCCTTGGTAATAACTGCATCATGATTGAAACGACGAATTCTTACTTTAAGATCAGTACTAGAATTGTAAACGTTAGTAGCATAGAACGGCACATCCTCAAAGTGAGAGAATGTAGAACTATTAAGATCAATGACATGCTGATTCGGATTTTCGGCAGTCCAGTCTTCCTGACAGGTAATCACATAGGAGAGACCTTCCGGACAACGAGGATCAGATGTGTCAATGATATCAGCGCCAAGATATAGTTCATTAAATACTACACAAGTTGCAGCATCAGGATCAACAGCTTCAATAGTCATTCTATCATCCTCATATAATACATAGTTGGGGCTGAAGAACTTAGATGTATCGTTCAGATAATCAACAAGTTGCTGAAGATTCTTAACATAGTAATCATATTGGGCGCCGTCATCTGTTGTTCTATTACCAATAATACCAACACCGTTAATATTAATAGACCAACCGTCTGTATTATGCTGAGAACCATCCTTAGCTACATCAACGACAACCTTAACGTGCTGACCACTCTTATGACATACTTGCTTTAAGAGCTGACCATCGCGAAGAAGATAAATACTATTATCATCCTTGACAAGTGGCTTAGCAAAGTAAGTATCCTTCATCTTAGAAGCACGAACAACAAGTAGTGAATTAGAACCAGCAAGACGGTAACCATTCAACCACATCGTCTCGGCCATATCACTAATACCACTATCGTTATTATAAAGCTCATTCAGAGACTTAATATAATCTTTGGTAAGATCACGAGATGCGTATGTAGAGATAAATTCCGACTGACTTGTAATAAGAGTGGGTAAACTGGGACCTGCATCGGATATAATAACACATCCAATAATCAAATCCTCACCAGCTCTGGGATTTAGCGGAGCAGTCTTTACTTTTTCATGAACTTTTACATACGGTTCAAGAGTTTCTTTCCATTGTGCCATGTTATATTATTTGTATTTGTTAAATTGTTTCTTTTATCCAACTTCAACAATATAAACCGGATATCCTCCATCTATAAACTGAGATATTAAAGCAACAGCTTCATTTATATTGGAAGATGTCTTACTAATTGTTGATAAATTGATTTCATTATATTTATTAGATGCAAGATTATTTTTCTTTACTTGTACAGAACTAGGTAAACCTCGAAGAATCTTATTGGTAAGAGACTCTAACTTTTTGTCATTAATGGAGTTTGTATTTACTAGCATATTAAACTGAGCAGCATCTCTCGTAATAACAACACATACTTTTGTTTTTAATAGATTTGCCTGCTTTGAATCTCTAGTAAACTGGGTTCCTTCTCTATACCCAAGAGATTTTAGTTCTTTCAGAATATCGTGCATCAGTCTATCATTATTTGCATTATGATGAGAAATTTTCTTATCAATTTCCCTAACGGCCCCAATAATAGCACCAAGAGCAGCACCAATAAGGGTAGTAGTTCCAATAGCTAGTAGTTTCTGGAATCCACTACTTTCCGAAGGTGTAAAAGATTTTCCTATTACGTTATCCTTTTTGTCATATATAAGAACATTAATCTCTTTTGGTTTAAAACTATTGTAGCCTTTTGCTGCTTTTTGAATAAACTTGGGACCTTTTCCGATGGGTAGTTCATTAGGTATTGCATAAGGATTTGCACCAAGTAAAAAACTTCCAACTCCAGCCCCTAAAACTGCACCTTTTCCTGCACCGCTCGCAATATAATTACTAAAGCTTTTTTCTTTAAACTTAATCATTGCGGTCGAGGTTTATTAATTTATAAAATGATTACGCGTTTGTATTAGTAACTGTTACGGTGAATGTAGCAGTACCAGCAGCATAGGTATCATCGGCTGCCTGAGATACAGTAACCGTCACAGCCTCACCAGTTACAGCTACCGGAGTAACAGTGATGGTCTTATTTTCAATTGCCACTGTAAATTGTTCACTATTGTTTCCAGTAGCGGTTATTTCGCCCGTACCAGAAGTTGTAATGGTGATCGTCTTTGCGTTGGCATCGCTGGTCAAATCAAATGTAAGAGCAGTGGGATCTAGGGCAATATCTGATGCAGTCTTCTCTTCTTCCTGCGGCTCTTGTTCTTGCTGCTCCTCTTCTGTCTCTTCCTCTACATCATAATCACCGGGCCAAATTCCATCAAGAAGGGGCTCACCAACTAAGTCCTTGTTAGCCAACACATGAAAATCCTCATCGGCAATATTAAATTCGCGAGGAACGAATGTAGATGCTTCGTTTGCAAGAATGCTGTTGCCAGTATAAACCTCTGTAGTGGTGGTTTCAGATTCACCAGTAACGGTAATATTCTCGTAATCAGTAGAGGTAATGAAATCGTTATTAATGTTTGCCATAATAGTTTATATTATTTATGTTGTTCTAAATCTGAATCGAGGAAATAATCCTTTCTTCTCATTTCTATTATTCATACTTCTAGCAAGCTGGTTATTTCCTAATGTTGAGGTATTTCTATTAACTGCTTCATTTAGCATACCTATATTAGTTGTAAGCTTATCCATTGCTTGAAGTTGTTTTTCCTGGTATTCTTTATCTCTCAAATGTCTTCCCCTATTTGTTGCATAATTAGCGGAAGCAACACCAAGAGAGGCTATACTAATTGGAATACCAGGATTTTTCTTTATCCATCCAGGAACATTTTTAATACGAATAGCCATCTCTTTGTGTCATATTAGTTTTCCAGTCTTTCTTTTCACGCCTCAATGCCTGCTTTTGTGCATATTGGAGACGCTTATTATAAAACTCATTTTCTTCTGCTTTTTTACGACCTGCCGCATAAGCAGACGTTGCAGCAAGAGTACCACCAATAACTGCACCATATTTTCCCCATCTTCCGCCTGTTTTTAACATAGCTTTTCCTCTACCCATTCCCGGTGCACCTTTAAATAGTCCTTTACCACCACCAATTATAGCTCCACCAGTAGCTGCAGCAACAGTACCTGCCGCCGTAGCACCAGCAATTTTCCCATAATCTGTGGTAGGTCTTTTTTTCTCAGCAAGAATATCGGCATCTTTCATCCTTTTGAGATTATCAGTATCATCCCACCGAGTATAAGTTTTTCTCTTAAATCTTACAGTACTTGCCATAATATCTTACTCTAAATTATTGAACAGCTGCATCTTTTGCATCTTTATACTTATAAGCGTTGGGATCAATCTCCTTACCAACTGCACCAACTGCTTTTTCAGAACCATCCCATGTTAGCTTAGCTGCACCAATTAATGGAACCGCTGTTAAGACATTTGCACCAGTCGGATGGGCTTTTATCCACTCACCTGCCTTTACCGCTGCGTTACTATTATTGCTTATTCCACCAAGTATTAATTTTCTTCCAAACCTTTGAACATTTTTTGTACCACCTATACCAAAGGATCCAAATTTATTAATACTTCCAGTAATAGATTGAGCTGGGTGACTCTTAAGCGTTTCCCACCCTTTTGAAACCGATTTTCCAATGCCTTTAAGCGTTTGGGCATTTATAAAAGCAAACTCTCTCTGCTGCTCCATAGTTGCCTGTTCCTGTGCTTTCATTTTCTGTTTATCAGAAGCATAGCCCAAAACTAGTGGCACACCACCAAAAGCTGAACCCATTAATAAATTGTTTTTATTATTTGCCGCAAATTTCCCAACTTTACTAGCAGCCGAAGAAATTCCAGCAAGGGCACTGTATGTTTTTGGTTGAATTTGTTGAAGATTTCCGTCGTTCCCTACTTCTAAGTTATTTTTCTTCATATTATGGTGTATAAGTTTTCCACCAAGAAGAACACTACCTCCCATCGCAGTTCCCATGATAACGTTATCCTTCATGCCTTGACCAAATGCACCTTTTCCTGCTTGATAAATAGTTTTTCCTAGTGCACTTAAGGATTTAGCGTCTATTGCTGACATTTCTTTTTCCTTTAGTACATCTGCAGCTTCACCGGCTACTTCTGGATTACTCTTAGCAGCCTCAGCAAGTTTATCAAGCTTTCTATTTTGTGCAGCTATCAATTTTTGTGTTTTTGCATTTTGTTGCTCCTGCTCTTTTGCTTGTTTGGATGCCTGTTTCATACTTAACGCCGTAGTTCCTCCCATAACTCCCGCACTAAGCAAAGTACCTGTACCAACTTTTGCCAATAGAGCTGGCCAAAAGAAGTTTTTCTGTCTAAATTTTATCATAGCGCAGATCCTCCTTCTTATTAACTAGCTTCCTCGTATCCCGATGCTTTCTTCAATCCCTTACCGAGACCTCTAGCAGCAGCAGCACCAATTCCAGCACCTAATAACCAACCAACAGGTCCACCAACAAGAGATCCGAGGGCACCTGTACTAGCTAAGCCAGAGCCAATTGCAGAACCAATAGTAGCGCCACCAGCAATACCACCGGCGATAGCACCTGGGGTCGAATCAAGAGCTTTTCCTACTCCACCTGCTACACCACCTACAGTATTCTGAACGGCCTCTCCTAATCCATATTGTTTTCTTTTTAATATATATCTTGCCATAATTACTCTTTTAAATCTTGTAATCTTATGCCCCGACTTAACTCAGATGATAGTTTTCTTTGTTCCTTCCTAAGATCTCCAACTCTCGATAATTCGCGGTGAGAGGTATTCATTCTTCCAAGTCTATCGAGGTCAGTATCATATTTTCTCCCTCTAGTAAAACCCAAAGTAGGTGCATTCGTATTGAGAATCTTAGTTGAAGAAAATTTTCTATTTCTAAGTATTATCATTTTTTTATGCATTAAGAAGATATATTGTATAATTAAGACCGAAAGGTAGTATATCTAGAGCATCAACTGCATCATCTATTGTTCTAAACTCTAAAATAATACTTCTCTCTCGTTTATCATATTTAATAGCTTCTCCTAATATTTCTTGCACTTTTACAGACAAATCTATATAAGGAGATGCACTGGTGGATATCATTGGGGGTTGTTTATCTTTCTTTTTATTATCAGCAAACAACTTAAGTCTGCTGTCGCTAAATTTCTTCGACCCAAATACTCCACCGTTAAAGTTTAATCTCAGTTCACCAAGCCTCTTATCACGATATCTGCCCGGTAATCTTACTTCATCGGGTAATTTCGCCTTTGCCCCGATCTTCAAGTACATCCTATATCTATCTTTCCCAAACATAGAAGTACTAATGACAAACCTTTCAATAACAACGCTGTTACCGTTAAGAATAGGAATAAGTGCACTGGAATTTATAACTCTATATTTTTGTCTATTATCTCGTGACCTTTCCATTAACTTCTTATAAAGGCTCCTCATTGCATCATATTCACTGTATTGCTTTTGCTGAAATTTTATCATTTATCTTCTACAATTGAAAGATTATATTTTATTCCTAAAATCTCTATTACGTCGAGAGCTATACCTAATTTATCCGTCTCGGCAGTAACGGTTCTTTCTTTTCTATTCGTATCTATTATTCTCATTCGACAATATTCAGCACCGCCAAGAAATTTTTGAGTATATGAATAGAATTCTTTATCTTTTACAGTAATTTGGTAAAAACCTTTACTATTTTTGATAAAAGACATTAGAACCATTGACTTAGAATTAACCTTACTTGTTGCATCTGCTTGTTCCGGAGATATAAGAGTAAAATCCACACCCTCCTTCTTTAATTGCTCAATAGCCTCAGGTATTAAAGAAGTCTCGAGGGTTTTTTGTCTAAATTTTATCATATCCCTCTAATTAAATTGTTTTCATCAACGATGCCTGTCTTATTTTTATCCTCCATTTCCAACCTGGTTATTATTTCTTGGAGAAACTCAAATCTCGTATCTAATACTTCATAAAAGAAGAGTTCACATCTAAATTGACATTGAAATGCAAAATTAGAGTTTTCATCAGGTTGATATATATGGTTAAAATCTTCAGTTATTTGTCCCCACTTTACAGCCGCGGTCCACTTAGAGCCGGCCTTATCGTATGTTTTAAATTCTGTAAAATTTGACAAGAGATCAACATTAGAATATTTATTTTTAAAATCATGATAAAGAATCATATCAGTAGTATGAAGTGTAAATTCTACTGGTTGTCTTTTATTCAAAATATTTTTATCGTAATCTCTTCTCTTTGGGTGATTAAAATTTACTGGAGTTTGATGAATTTGATATGTTATATAAGACGTTCTACCAAGAGTTGTCTCTTTATTATATCTAACGAACTCTATTCCATAATCATCCAGAATTCTTCTAATCTCAATAACAAATTGATCTTGATAATCAATTTCTCTTATCAAATAATCATTATATCGTTTTCTTAAAGCATATATAGTATCATTAGTTGATTCTAGAACTTTATCGTCTTTGTTAATTAAGATCCTTGGAAAATTTCTTATTTCATATCCTTGAACTTTAGGTCCAACAGGTCTTAAGTATAAAAGTTGTCCTGAATAAAACAAAAACTTTATAAATTCTGGATTGCAATAGTCATCTTTATTAATTACAAAAGTAGTATATCCATAATTCTGAACTACCTAGACTCAGAATCACTAACTATTACAATATTTACTACGTGGGGATCATATGTAAGTTTCTCCAGCTTTAACCCATTTAATGTAATTGATGTTTGTCGAAATTTAGCTGGAGAAGGCATCGATTCCATTTCAATCTCTCCCGATCCAACTAAAGGTATTCCTAGAGACATTGATAAAGATTTCGCAGAGCTTCCCGGAGAATAAGTAAGAATTAGCGTAGAAGTTGCAGTATCCTCAACAATTGAATTAATTTTGCCTTGTTTCACTTGAAAATAACCACACTTACTAGAAACTAGACGAAGACCTTTATAAATTATCTCATTTCTCATTATTGTTGTTTATTTTTATTCCCCCAAAGACCTAAGCCCTTACCTAGCATGTAGGCACCAGTAACTCCTGCACCAACCATTCCTGCTTTTCCCAACTTACCAGTATTAGCCCAGGTATTTTTTACACCGCCTACTATACCAACAGAACTCTTACTTTGATTAAGTCCTGTATTGAGTCCAGCATTATAAGATTTTTGAGCAGTTTGTTTCACCAAGTTAACACCCTCTTTACCATTAAGTTTAGAGGCTTGTTTAAACATATCAGTTCCCGCAGCTTTGTTTGCATTACGTTCAAGCAACCTAGCCTGTTCCGCCTGCTGCCGTGCTGCGGTTTTTTTTGTAAGTAATTGGCTATAAGCTTCTTTTTTACTGGCTATATTATTTGCTTTAGCGTAATCAGTTATTTCAGTTGCAGTAATTCCTTCCTGCATGAAATGCTTTTGCTTATACTTGTAATGTGTATAATTGGAAAATGTTTTCTCCTTTTTCATATCACCTTTACTTTTTTTACTGCGTATTCCATATATAGCACCACCAGTACCAAGGGCAGCTGTAGTTCCTATCGCAATAGCCGTTCTGGGATTTCTTTTTACATAGTTTATTGCATTTTTTCCACTAACAAGCTTTACTTTCCCCCTTTTAGTTCTAAGATATCCGTCTTTATCAATAAACTCTACGCATTCGCCTCCTAAATTATATTTCTTAGGTGGCGCTGTTCCACTAATAGTAACTTCCATAGTAGTATTAGATTATTATTGTAAATTTTCATCTCCCATTTCACCCTTCAGTGCCTTTTTAGTTGCACCCAAAAATTTACCGCCAACATAAAGAGCGGGGGCAGCGGCTAATCCTGCAGCTCCAATAGCAGCAAGTGGAATCGCAAATGACTTTCTTTTTCTTTTTATTCTAATTGTAGTTGCCATATCTCTTAGACTTTATTTTATTAAAAGAGGAGAGAAACCCATATAAAATATGAATTCCTCTCCAGTATATATTATTTAATCCTTATTTCTTTAGGGAATCTAAGAGTTAATTGATTCCAAAGGATTAGTAGCCGATCTTAAAGGTTACCTTCTGCACGAGCTCAGGAGCCATGTAACGGAGACCTTCCTGATAGTAGATACCACTTACCATCTGAGTCGGGTTGTGATAGTTACCAACAGTCGGAGTATCAGTCAAAGGCATATAGATACCACGAGCAAGAGGAGCCATCTGACCATCATGAGTCTTGTGGATTGCATAGAATGTACCCTCACCCGGAGCTTCCTTCACGTCAGTCGAACGGAGCACGGGGATACCATTATACCAACCGAGCAAGTCAGAGATATACGACATCTTGGTGTTCTTCTCCCAGCGGCCGATAACGCCACCCTTCTGGAACTGATTAGCTGCAAGATTACCAGCAACATAAGCAGTTGTATTCACACCCTTCACGACCTTCGTAGCAAGAGCTGACTCAACATTGATCAGATAGCTATCGAACAAGTCGATACGAGAACGATAGTCGTAGAACTGACTAGCGAGACCCGAAGGACCATTGCTGAGGTCGAGATCATCCATAGTATCACCAACATAACCAGCCTCTAGTGTGCGAACGAGGTTGCCATTGATGCACTTTGTGTAAAGCTCACGAAGCTTGGTGAACAAGAACGTAGCCATATCAGAGCCAGTGTCCTTCTTCATAGCAGCAAGAGCGGCAATGTCATACTCAGCCATAAGCATGTCGGGAACAGTGTTAAGACCGATTTGTTGCATCTTAGCCATGAAACGCTTGTCAGCAGCGTGGCTATTGTCAACACCGTTTGTGCAGCTGGGAGTACCAACAACATCTTCCTTACCAACGATAGTGATCTTACCACCTTCAGTTACAGCGTTAGCTAGTGTGAAATCAATCTTACCATTCAGATAGTTCAGAGTACCAGCAGTAATCACGCCAGCAACTGACATGAAATGACCCTGACCATCATCAACGAGCTCGAAACGAGTACCATCAGCATTCAAAATCTTAATGCGAACAGTACCGGGGATAAGCTTACGACCAACGAGATAGTTATAAGCAGTCTCACTGGAATCAACAGTCACATCAGACACAAAATGACCCATGGTCTGAATGTCCTGATAGTTATCCGGACCTAAGTTAGGAATCACAGGACGAAGATCAGAAACGCCAAGCACGTCAAACCAGTAGAACAGGCCGTTGGGGTGATCGAAGTCGCGCTCAACAGACATGTAACCAGCGAACGAGCTAACGTAAGATGCAACAGATGCATTGAAATATTGGGTGCTAAGTAGCGGAGTCTCTGCATAACCAGAGAAGGTCTTCTCGAGCAGATTGTTATTGCTCATTTGTGCACCAAAGATATCATCGGTACGAGCGAACATTTTAGCATACTCAGTACCACGACGCACTGCATCGTCAACAGACACAGAGCTATTGCGAAGAGCAACCTGCATCTCAGGAGTGCTCATAAATTGCGAATAAATATTATCCATTGTTTTATATTAGTTATTAAGTGTTTTATTATTTATATTGAAGCCAGGTAATGAGTGTATCATCCTGGACATTCTGGCTAAATGTTTTTTCTGAGAACTGTGCTTCTTGAATATCAGCCTCTTCTGTAGGAGCGGGAGCAGCTTTTGCTTCCATTATTTGTGCGCTTGCCTCAGCAGCAGCAGCCTTGATTGATTCAACAGCCGCAACGGCCTTATCTTCAATCTCCTCTACGCTAGGTACTGGAGCAGCAGCATTGGGATCTTCTGCAGGAACTTCCTCTTGAACAGGTGCAGCGGCAGGAGCGGGAGCTGGAGCAGCGGGTTGTGCATCTACTACAGCAGGTGCCGGAACAGCAGCCGGTTGTGCAGCCTGAACAACATCGGCAAAGAACTTATCTAAGGGATCGCTAAATTCCTTCTCTTCGTCCTTTTCCTCCTCTTCCTCGTCATCATCTTTCTCTTCAAGATCCTCGTCCTTATCCTCAACTTTCAAATTCTTGGTAAGTTCATCAGCCTCCTCTTCGGAAATCTTGTTAACATCTATAACATCATCCTTAACTGTAGCCTTAGTAAACTCACCATTTTCTTTATCTTCGATGATTGCAGTATCTGCAGAGACTGGAGTAACAACTTCGTTATCATTCTCGATTTGCTTACCATTTTCAAGAGCTTGTTCAATAACCTCTTGATCGGCCTCCTCAGAGAATAGGCGAATCATATAGTCAGTCATATCCTCACCCTCAGAGAAGAATCTTGTCTCCTCTTTGTTAGTCCAGACATCACTAAACTCCTTCTCCTCTTCACCGTCATCCTCGTTTTCTAGGAGATTTTCAGCCTCATCATCGCTAATGGGGTGAACGTTCATGCGATCTTCGTCAAGAAGGGTAACCTTTGTAAATTCTCCATTGCCCTTATCCTCAACTACTGCAGTTTCATCATCGATAGGAGTAATAATCTCCTCCTCAGTTTCAACAGGCTCACCGTCTTCAATAGCAGCCTCAATTGCATCTTGATCGGCCTCCTCAGAGAATAGACGAACCATATAGTCAGTCATATACTCATTCTCAGAGAAGAATCTTGTCTCCTCTTCGTTTGTTAGTATATCACTAAACTCCTTCTCTTCGTCATCTTCCTCATCCTCCTTCTCATCAAGATCCTCATCGTTATCTTCAACTTTCAAATTCTTGGTAAGTTCCTCGGCTTCTTCATCAGAGATCTTGTTAACATTCATAACATCATCCTTAACTGTAGCCTTAGTAAACTCACCATTTTCCTTATCTTCAATAACGGCTGTGTCAGCTGATACGGGAGTAACAATCTCATCATCATTCTCAATCTGCTTTCCATTCTCGAGAGCTTGCTCGATAACTTCCTGGTCAGCTTCTTCAGAGAATAGACGGATCATATAGTTAGTCATATCTTCGCTCTTAGAGAAGAATCTTGTCTCCTCATTATTAGTCCAGACATCACTGAAATCTTTCTCCTCATCTTCCTCATCATCATAACCATCCTTACCAGCAGTACCATTCACCTGATCGTTGATATCAGATTTTGCTTCAATGATACTCTCATTGTCATTCAGAATCTCCTCGATGTCATCCTCATCAAGCTTCTCTAGAACCATATCTAGGCCACTTAGAGTAGCTAGGGTAGCTTCTTCACCATCCTGGATAATAGCATTTTGTGCATCGATGGGGATAATAGTTGCACCGTCGAGGTCAACTTCCTCACCGCTGTTAATAGCCTCTTCAACGAGATCACGAGTTTCTGCAATTCCTTCTGCTTGCTCAGAGAAAATACGAGTCATAAATACAGAGTTGGGGGTGCGATAGCTTGCAGTGAAGAATGCGGGGCAATCATAATATGCGGAATATTCTTTCTGCTCCACGGGTTCATCCACATCACCAACGGCCGGATTTGCACCAAGTCCCTCATACAGGTTATGTGCGTAATCACGAGCGCTATCAAGATCATCAAAAATCTGAATAGCCTCTACGCCATCCTTCTCGAGACGGGCCTTAAGTTCCTCTGCACTTTCCATATCATACTCCTGAGCCTCAACAATAATGTGCTCATAAGGCTGAACACCGACAACAATAATCGGAAGATATTGTCCAGCTTCACCAAAATTCTTACTTTCTAATTCAGTTACTTCCATGTCTTCTCCATCAAGTTTAACTTTTACCTGATCACCAGTTGCTTCGCTAGTAACCACAACAGCGTCATCTTCATCGGGGCACTTATCAATCTTCAAATCACCAACCTTAGAAGACTCACTGCTTTCAATTACCTCAGAGAAAATGCGATCTGCAAATTCAAGAGGCCAAGAGAAAATCTTTTGCCATGCTGCATTATCAGATGTAACACTAAATTCTCTCTCGTCATTAGCTTCCTCACATTCACAAGAAGCTTTTCCACATTCGGGACATACATTCGGCTGTGGACCTTGTTTAGCAAGATCTACAACTTTTCTCTCATTACCTGCATCCGGGTTTAGTCCACCATCGGGAAGGTTAGGAGAAATAACTGAACCGTCTGTAAAGTGATCGGCTACCTTCTCATCGGGAGCACCAAGAGCATCGCCGGGCTTACCATCTGCTGACGGGTGAACAAACCTCTCAAGCTGTCCATCCGGAACGGCAACTAGGTCGTACGTATCGGCATCTTCTTCGCTCTTTGCTGCGATAGTAACCTCACCATTTTCTTTATCTGTAATAGCTACATCGCCATTATCAGTTTTCTCATACTTAAGCTCTTCGGTATCAACAGGCTCACCCTTTTGGGCAGTCTTGATATCTTCATCAACTTGCTTGGCTAGTTCCTCATCAGTATTTGAGAACATAACCTCCATAAATCTTGTAATCATTTTCTACTTATTTCTTACTATTACTTTGAACTGTTACTTGTGTTCCTTCCAGTCGAATTACGCCAACCTCAGACAAGAGATCTAGAATATTCTCTGGAGAGTCTGGGTAACGTTCTCGAATAATTTTTATAAATTTCTCTATTGGGAAAGACTGATTACTATACTCTAATTCTAGGTCAGGTACAATTCTCGAGTCTTCTACCCAGTCCATTCCCGTTGGTTCATTATCACAGTAGATATGTTGTTCGGGAATTGCATGGGCTTTTTTAATTAACATAATACCTTTTTCGGGTAAATGCTCCTCTAGTCTTTCAATAACTGCTTCCTTAGGTTCAATAGATCTAGTAATTTCCGGATCTAGTACTAAGGTCTTCGTTACTGATATTATTAGTTTTGAGAATAATTTTTCAGTAGCAAGAGCAGAGGGAGATATTTGAATATTCCCATAGCCATCAGCCACAGCAAAACCTTTCTCTAACATCTCTTGTGTTTTGTCACTGAAGGTTTTCTCAAAAGTACTAGCATCCATCGTAGTACCAGAGAATTTCTTTAATTTATTTTCAAACGGAGTAAGGTGATTTTCAACAACAGATTTTCTATTCTTAATCTGTTCATCTGCTATTCTTATTTGGATAGAATCTTCCTCATTAGCGGCTTCTTTATCCTTGTTTCTAAAAATAGCGATATCAAATCTTTTACCTCCACAATTCGGACAACACATTCGACTTGTAGATTCTGCGGTCTCCATAGTATGTCCGCAATCTTTACAAATCACGGTACGTACTTGAATACCCCCTTCATTATACTCTACAGACTTTTCGTCATTAGAGGAAAATAGTTTTTTTCTCGTAGAATAGTCTGAGAATAACTTTATTCTTCTAATCATTTGATACCTCCTTCCTCTTTCTCAGCATCAGTCTCCAAACCTTCTGGAAGCGGAGACTCACCAAATACTTCATTTACCATAGCTTGCATAAATTCAGTATAAGCATCCTTAATTTTTACAAATCTCTGAGGATTAATCTTTCCTGTTTTGTCAAGTTCCTGAAAGGCAAGTCTATAGGGAATTTGAAGTTTTTGGCCTGCCTGTCTACAAGATTTTCCTAAAGAGCCGAGACCTAAGACAGTAACTATCATCTTTCCAGACTTAATATCTGGAGTTACTTGGTTCATAATTTGATTTAGGTCTGCTATAAAAAGAGACTTCATTGTTTTAAGAACGCTAGGATCCATTTTTTCTGAACCACCCATAGATTTTACGGCTTGTTTGTAGTCTATGAAAAGCCTACGAAGTCTAATACGTGGCGAGAATTTATCTGGATTTGCATACCTAACTCTTTCTCTAACTGTAGCTGCGGTAAAATCCTTCTGTTTTTCTACCACCCCAGAGTCAACAGTTATAAGACAAACACTAGAAAACTCCTTTGCTTTTAGATTACAGAATTTACCATCAATCTTTGAACTCTTAGGAAGATCACTACATCCGAGTGCATCAAGATCCGAGAACACCTTTACTTTAATCTCACCCTCTTTTGGCTGGGATTTAATAAAGTCTGAATCTGTCTCCAACTCAGAGAAAGTTCTTGTAAGATCTTCTTTTTGCGACTCATCATCAATAACTTCCGTAATTCTTGCTAATGGTCCAAAGGAAGGGTTAATTGTCCAGTCTAGAGACTTAATTGATTTAATCCTGACGGCTTCATCAACACCACTTCCATTATTATTCCAAAATGCAAGAACCACTAATGAACAGGTTAAGCGAACTCCAGAACGAATTAAACCCTTTAATCTGCGAATATTCTCAGCAGCAAATTGATCAAAGTTCTGCTCATCAAAAATATGAACCAGTGCCATCAAAAATGGACCCTCTCCCGGCACATCCTCGATATAAAACTCCTTAACATAGTGGGTGAATGTAGGTAAGTTTTGCCCAACACACAGACCCGCATCATCTCGGCCTATTACTTTCTTAACAACGCCGGGATTGCCAATATTGTCGCCCAAACTTTCTAACGAGCGACCACGATGAGTTAAATATCCCATCGTTAATTTTCCTTCTATGGAGAGTTTATAGTCTTTGGATTCGAGATAATTGCGAACCGCTGTTTCGCCGATATGAGATCCATCAGCAGCAAAGTGGTTTGGGCCGAGCCCACAACATCTTACTCTTACATCCATACTGTAAAAAACTTTTATAATTATATATTATTTATCCAATAATTCTGGATTCTATTACTAGGTTCCCACAATCTAATCGAATAGGTAGAATTCGTATCTCAAATCCATTGTGGGAAAATAGGATAATATTATTTATTTTTTTTATCCTTTTTTTTATACCATTTATTTACAAAGTCTTCCTTAGATATTTCTTCATCGCCAACGCGATATAAGTCTCTCTTCTTTTTCAAAAGATTATCATATTTCTTGGACTTTCCTCTTATTGCTCTCTGTAATGCTACTCCAGCAGCAGCGCCAATAGCACCACCAGCAGCACCACCAGCACCAGATAAAGCTGCCTGTTTACCAGCCGTTTTTAATACTCCAGTTCCTGCCATCTTTCCTAAAATACCACCACCAACTGCACCACTAACTGCACCACCGAGACCAGCAGCAGCAGCATATTTTGGAACTGATTTA
>Ga0265299_10002112_pt1 | contig 20953 bp, 31 predicted proteins | sample AusTroGonzalo_MG_4_FD_193485 | JGI IMG/M metagenome (GOLD analysis project Ga0265299, IMG submission 193485) | Bovine rumen microbial communities from tropical cattle in Woodstock, Queensland, Australia - Gonzalo_02 | ecosystem: Host-associated > Mammals > Digestive system > Stomach > Rumen ... | reverse complement strand
GGTTCGTCCAGCAGTATCACGCCTATTACAAGACCCCGCGTGGCTACCACGAGCGCAGCCTTAACAGCAACGAGGGTTGGAACAAGACCTCTGTCCTACCCTGGCTCAATGCTGGTTTCCTCAAGTTCACCAACGAGATTGACAATGCCGTTCTCATCCTGCACGGCGAGAAGGCCCACAGCCGCTATTTCGGCATCACCGCCTATGAAAACATGACAGGCGCAAAGGTCGATATGCAGGGGCAGGACGACAACCTGCAGCCGCTCAATGCCCCGCTGGCCGAGCCGTTCATCGTTACTCGCGACAACAAGCAGTTGTACATTGTTCCTGGTGCCACCCACTGCGACCTCTACGATGGCGGCGATGGCAACTATATCCCGTTTGATTACATCGAGAAATTCTATAAGGACAATTTGAAATGAAGCCGATGCTCAACCTTATCGCCGCCGTCATGCTTCTCTTCGCCACCTCCTGCACAAAGAACGACGAACCGATCACCCCTTCGTCAACCACGCTGGGCAACATCACCGTCACGGTGGGCGAACGCTCGTTCGACGCCACCCTTGAGCAGAACAGCACCGCCGAAGCTTTTCTTGCTATGCTGCCTCTTACGTTGGAGATGAGCGAGCTGAATGGCAACGAGAAATACCACTACCTCGACCGCCCGTTGCCCACGAACAGCGTCCGTCCCGGCACCATCTACGAGGGCGACCTCATGCTCTATGGCGACAACTGCGTGGTGCTCTTCTACGAGACTTTCAGCAGTGGCTACAGCTATACCCGCATAGGCCGCATCACCGACCCTTCGGGGTTGAAAGAAGCCCTCGGCAGCGGCAATGTAACAGTAATATTCGACAGAAAATAATAACCACCAACCCTATGGTTTCGGTTCTGACGACGGAACACATTATTTTCCCGTCGACAGCGTTACCTTATAAAAAACAATAGACAATGAAGAAAGTAGTCGTAATCTCAACCAGCCTCCGTCCTGGTTCAAACAGCAACATGCTGGCGGAGCAGTTCGCCGAAGGGGCAAAGGCCGCTGGCCATCAAGTCGAACTTATCTCTTTAAGAGGCAAGGAAATCAAGTTCTGCGTCGGGTGTCTCTACTGTCAGAAGACGGGCGCCTGCGTCTTCAAGGACGATGTACCGGCCATCATGGAAAACGTCCTGAACGCCGATGTCGTCTGCTGGGCTACGCCCATCTATTACTACGAGATGAGCGGCCAGATGAAAACCCTCATCGACCGCATGAATGCCATGTACCCGAAGGATTACAAGTTTCGCGATGTCTATTTGCTGACCACGGCGGCGGAGAACGAGGATTTCACCCCGAAATGCACCGAGAGCGGTCTGATGGGTTGGATCGAGTGCTATGAGAAATGCGAGCTCAAAGGCCACCTTTTCTGTGGTGGCGTGGGCGGCCCGAAAGAAATTGAGGGTAACGCCAAGTTGCAGGAGGCGTATGAAATGGGGAAAAACATATAAACTGATGAAAGAAATGACCACTAAACCCACAGGAAAAGACTACGTCGGTAGCGACGACCTCTATGCCGACGTGCAGCGCACGATGCGTCTGGCGGCCGAGATGAACACCGGCTGGCACACCGAAGAGGAGGTACGCGGCTATCTGCGTGAAATCACCAATAGCGACATCCCCGATACGGTGCGGGTGTTCACGCCGCTACACATCAACTACGGACGCACCACACGCTTCGGTGACGACTGTTTCGTCAACTTTGGCTGCACCTTCCTTGCCCTCGGCGGCATTACCATTGAGGACGGTGCCTTCATCGGGCCGCATTGTGTGTTGGCCACCGAATACCATCCCGAAGCCCCCGCGTATCGCCACGAACTGCGCACTAAACCCATCGTCATCGGTCGCAACGCCTGGCTGGGTGCCGACGTGAAGGTGCTGGCGGGTGTCACCATCGGCGAGAATGCCATTGTGGCCGCCGGCAGCGTGGTAACCAAAGATGTGCCCGCAAATATGGTGGTGGCGGGAAGCCCTGCAAAGGTGATAAGACCGATAGACCCTGAAAGATGAAAAGGATTGCATTCATATTAACACTGATTGCAATGATGATTGCTACAATAGCAGCCTGCAATAAGCAAGCCCACACGGAGGCGAAGGATGACATGATCGTCCGCATTGCCGAAATCGAAGTCTATCCGCAGTACCTCGGGGAATACCTCGCTGCGGCAGCTGAGATTCAGCAGAAGAGCCTTGTCGAGGAGCAGGGCGTCGTCTGCCTCTTCCCGTCGCAAATGAAGGAGGACAGCTGTCAAATCCGCATCCTTGAGATATACGCATCGCAGGAAGCCTACCAGCACCATATCCAGACGGCGCACTTCCAGAAATACAAACAAGGCACGCTGCACATGGTGAAGTCGCTAAAGCTTAACGACCTCAATCCGCTTGCGCCAGAAACTGTCAATCAAATATTCAAGAGATAAAAACTTTAAGAGTTGAACACATCGAGAATTACGGGTAAAGTATGAAACAAGTAACAGTATTAGTAGGCGCTGGAAGCATTGGACAGGCGATTATCCGTCGCGTGTCAGCTGGACGGCATATCGTGTTGGCAGACTACTCGATTGAAAATGCCAACAAGGCAAAAGAGACGCTGGAGAATGCAGGCTTCGAGTGCTCTACCATCAGGTGTGACCTTGGAAGCAAGGAAGACATCCTGGCTCTGGTGGAGTTCGCCACTTCGAAGGGCGAAGTCATCCATGTGGTGAATGCCGCTGGCGTGTCGCCGTCACAGGCTCCTGTGGAGGAGATTTTGCGGGTGGATCTTTATGGCACGAGCGTTTTACTAGAGGAATTCGGTAAGGTGATAGCCGAGGGTGGCTCAGGCGTGATTATCTCGTCACAGAGCGGTCACCGTCTGCCTGCACTGCCGCAGGAGCAGAACGACGCACTTGCCACGACGCCCGTTGATGAATTGCTGCATTTGCCGTTCATCCGCGAGATTGACGACACGCTGAAGGCCTATCAGTACTCGAAGCGTTGCAATGTGCTACGCGTAGCCTACGAAGCTTGTCGTTGGGCTAAGCGCGGAGCCACCATCAACTCGATTTCGCCAGGCATCATCATCACCCCACTGGCCAACGACGAGCTGCACGGCCCGCGTGCCAAAGGCTATCTCGACATGATAGCAGGTATGCCCGCCCGTCGCGCAGGAACACCCGACGAGGTGGGCGACCTGGCCGAGTTTCTCATGTCTTCGCGTGGCCGCTTCATCACGGGTGCCGACATGCTCATTGACGGCGGTTGTACCGCCTCGTACTGGTACGGCGATTTACAGTATCTTAAAACTACGCACTAATGAAAAGAATCGTAATATTTTTAATAGCATTATTGACAATGGCAACAGTAAATGCACAGACGCTGACGGAGCGTCAAAAGGGATTGGCATCGTGCGCCAGTTTGATGGCACAGGGTGATTTGGAACGTTTGGAACCTGCTGTACGACAGGCACTCGACAACGGCGTAACCATCAACGAACTGAAGGAAGCCTTCTCGCAACTCTATGCCTATACGGGATTCCCGCGAAGCCTGAATGCACTGGGTGTGTTAAGCAAGGTTTTGGAGGACCCTCAGCCGAATTGGCAGGAGGGCAAGCCTTGGACGCGCCCTGCCGAGTGGGACGATGCCCGCAAGGCATACGAATTGGGCAAGAAGAATCAGACGCAGCTCTCAGGCCGTCCGTTTGAGTATAACTTCTGTCCACAAGACGACTACTATCTGAAGTCGCATCTCTTCGGCAACATTTTCGCTGGCGATCAGCTTTCTGCTGCCGACCGCGAGATTGTTACCATTGCAGCCCTGAGTGGTCTCGAAGGCGTAGCCCCACAGTTGGCTGCCCACAAGGCTGGCGCTGTAAATATGGGCAACTCGCAAGAACTCGTGAACGAGCTCTGTGCCTGGCTTGACAGCGAGGGCTATACCCTGCGTAGCAAATGGCCTATTGGCGAACCGAATACCGCATACGCCAAGTACTTCATCGGCAACAGCTACCTCGCCCCGATGGAGGGCGGCATGACCAACGTCACCTTCGAGCCAGGCTGCCGCAACAACTGGCACATCCACCATCATCTCGTACAGGTGCTGGTATGCGTGAGCGGACGCGGCTGGTATGTGGAGGAAGGGAAGAAGCCAGTTGAATTGAAGCCCGGTGTCATCGTTCCCATCCCAGAGGGCGCGAAACACTGGCACGGTGCCGCCGCCGACAGTTGGATGCAGCACCTGACCTATTACATCGATGTGCAGCCCGACGCCAGCACCGAATGGCTCGAGCCTGTGACTGACGAGGTGTACAACCAAATCAAATAGACATTTTCTTACGGAAAAATTGCCGCAAGGGTTGCATCCATACTTGACTAATTATCAATTTTTTTTATTTTTGCACCGAAAAAACAGTTTAAAACGATAACAATATGAAAGTTCTGATTTTACAAGGCTCACCGAGAGCCAACGGAAACACCGCCTGGATGGCAGAAGAATACAAGAAAGCGGCTGAAGCAGCCGGACATGAGGTGACACTCGTGAATGTCGCCAAAAAAAAGATTGCTGGCTGTTTAGCTTGCGAGTATTGCCACACGAAGGGCAACGGCGCTTGCGTGCAGAAAGACGATATGCAGGAGCTCTACCCTCTGTTGGCCGAAGCCGAAGTGTTGGTGCTGGCATCGCCCATCTACTACTTCACCCTCAGCGCCCAGATTCAGGCTCCCATTCAGCGTTTCTACGCTATGATGAAGCCCGCCAACGTGAAAAAGACCGCTCTGCTGCTGTCGTCACATTCCCCAAATGTTTACGATGCAGCCATCGCTGAGTACAAACTCATCGCCGGCTTCTGCGGCTACGAGGACACGGGCGTTGTGACCGCCAATGTTGACGAGCAGAAAACGGAGGAGACCAAGCAGAAGGTGATTGAGCTGGTGGCGAAGCTGTAAAATGAAAATCGATCACATAGCATTATTTTGTAAGGACCTAGAGCGGATGCGCCAGTTCTTCCTCGACTATTTCGAGGCAGTGAGTAACGAGCAGTACCACAACCCGCAGACGGGATTGCGGACGTATATCCTCACGTTTCCCGAAGGTAGCGCACGGCTGGAGTTGATGCAGCGACCCGACACCATCGATGCTGATCCTTCGAAACCCAATATCGGCTTTGTCCATATATCTTTTGCTGTAGGGAACAAGGAGGCAGTGGATGCAAAGACCAAAGAGCTGCTCGACGCTGGTTATCAGGTAACGAGTGGGCCACGAACCACTGGCGATGGCTACTACGAGAGCTGTATCCTCGGACCCGAAGGAATACAAGTAGAGATAACAGGGTGAAAAGAACTATGATACAGAAACATTGCCACGAATGCGGAACGGAACTCATAGAGCGTGAGTTGGATGGTGAAGGCATCGTGCCGTACTGCCCGAAATGCGATCAGTACCGCTTCACTATGTATAACGTAGCGGTAAGTATGATTGTCATCAACGAGCAGACGGGCGATATCCTGCTGATAAAACAATACGGAAGACCCCATTTCATCCTCGTGGCGGGTTATGTGAACCGTGGTGAGCAGCTAGAGCACGCTGTATGCAGGGAAGTGAAGGAAGAAACGGGAATGACCGTCAGCCGCATCAAGTTCAACCGCACCAGTTTCTTCGAGCCATCTAACACGCTGATGTGCAACTTCACCTCCTTCGTGAAGAATGCCAACGAGATGTCGCCCAACGGAGAGATTGACTCCTACCAATGGTTCACGCCAGACGAGGCTCAAAAGAACATCCGTCCCGACAGCCTTGCACAGCGGTTCTTGAATGCCTATCTGGATGAGTGATTTGCTATTGTTCTTTTAATAATTCTTTGATACGTTTCCTCTATATTTTTTGCGGACGTGATGAATTGCGTCTCTACAATAAAAATTTATCCGTCTGTGTGTAATTCAGGATTTTTATGTACATTTGCGCTCAGATTCTAAATTAAAAACGGAAGGCATTTTAATGGATAATAAAACTATCAAGGCGCTGTTCGTCAACGGCGGGCCACGCAAGAAGAACAACACGGCGCAGATGCTGGAAAGCGCCATGAAAGGTGCACAGGATGCTGGTGCCGAAGTGGAAATGGTGCATCTTTACGACCTCGATTTCAAGGGCTGCAAGAGTTGCTTCGCCTGCCAGCTGAAGAATGCTAAAACGGATGGCGTATGTGCTATCAAAGACGACTTGCGTCCTATATTGGAGAAAGCCCGCGTGGCAGATGTCATCGTCATAGGTTCGCCTGTCTATTTTAGCTATCCCACGGGCGAGATCCGCTCTTTCCTGGAGCGTTTGAACTTTCCCAACTACACATACGATTACGACGAACAGGGCAATCGCAAGCGTCCCATCATCCCGAAGCGCACAGCCATGATTTTTACCATGAATGTTCCAGCGAACGCGTTGGAGACATGGAAATATCCGACACTGTTGGGAACGTGTGCCGACACCTTGCGTTTCAATTTTGGACATAGCGAGGTGCTCTATGTATGCGACACCTATCAGTTCAACGACTACAGCCGCTACGCCATGAGCATGTTCAAGGAAGAGGATAAACGCAAGCACCGTGACGAGCATTTCCCCATCGACTTGAATAATGCATACGAACTGGGGAAAAGGTTAACAGAAATGAAATAAAGGAAAATGAAAAAACTATTACTAATCGCCTCCATGCTAATAATTGCATTGACTGGCTGTAAAGAAACACCTATGAACACTGAACTCAAACCATTCGACGTACAGAAAGACTTTGCCGACAACGGCTTCACTTTCTTCACCAAAAACCTCATCCTCTGCTCTGGCGACACCACAGAGAACAACGCCATGACAATAGGTTGGGGTAGCATCGGAAACTATATCGGCCATGACCGCCCGACTGTTACGGTTTATGTCGCCCCAGTTCGCTACACATGGGAGTTTATGGAGCGTCACGGTCGTTTTACCATCATGGAGTTCGAAGATCCTGAAGTTTGGAAATATATGGGTCGGAACAGTGGTCGTGATGGTAACAAAGCCGCTGCACTGGGACTTCATACCGCATACACTGAAAACGGCACTCCATATTACGAGGAAGCAAAACTGGTAATTGAGTGTGAGATTATGACATCCTGGCACCAGAACGAGAACGACTTCCGCAATGCCACTCCTAAAGACTGGTACTCAGACTTCGATGCCGGAATTCATACCGTTTATATCGGCGAGGTGATTGGGGCATGGAGGAGATAGATTTCATTATATTTGCAAAAAATAATTACGATGACAGAATTAGAAGCAATCCTAGCCCGGCATAGTGTAAGACAATACCTCGACAAACCTATTGAGGCCAGAAAACTTGCAGCCATTCAGGAATCCATAGACCTTTGTAATAAGGAGGGCTTGCATTTTCAACTGATAACCAATGAACCCAAGGCTTTTCAGAGAAGTATTGACTGGGCGACATACGGTAAATTTGAGAATGTCAGTAATTATATTGCAATTGCGGCTCCGAAAGGTATTATCAATGACGAAAAATCAGGATATTACGGTGAAAAACTGGTGCTTCTAATACAGACGCTTGGGATGAACACTTGCTGGGTTGGTGGCACTTTCAAGAAAATAAAAGAGGCATATTCATTGGAATCTAATGAAGAGTTAAAAGCCGTTATTTCATTCGGTTATGGCGCAAATCAAGGTAAACAGCATCCACAAAAAAAGACTTTCGGTGATGTCGCCAAAGCTTCAGATCCTGTGCCGGAGTGGTTTAAAAAAGGTGTCGATGCTGCACTTTTGGCACCTACAGCAGTCAACCAGCAGAAGTTCAGATTTACCCTTCATGGTGACAACATAGTGGAGGCGAAAACGAAATTCTCTATTATCGGTTACACCCATCTCGACCTTGGTATAGCAAAATATCACTTTGAGTTGGGTGCTGGTATCGAAAAAATCACTTGGATATAATGCGTATCTTTGCAGCGAAAAATAGTTAAAAAATATTACGATTATGATCCTCTATTTTTCAGGAACAGGGAATAGCTTCGCTATCGCTAGGGCGATTGCGGAACATGTAGGCGACAAAGTAATGCCGTTGCGCGAGGCTGTGCAAGCAGACTTGTCGCACGAGAAGCGGATAGGTTTTGTCTATCCAGTGTATAACTTCAACGCACCGGCTATCGTGCCGAAGTTGGTAGCGCAACTGACGTTGCCGGAAGAAGCGTACTACTTTGTTGTGTGTTCGTGTGGTGCACAGACAGGTGACGCTATTTGGCAGGTGGAGCGTATGCTGAAGCAGAAAGGTCTGACGATGCACTACTGCCATAAGATTCGTGTGCCGGACAATAGCGCGATTGGTTTTGGTCGCAATCCGAATGACCAACTGTGGAAATTTGAGCGTTTTGCACCTCGGTTGGAGCAAATCAAGACAGACATCGCAGCAAGCAAGAGCAAACACCACTATGGTTTTCGCGGTTTGGCCGGACGTTTGGCAACAATTCCGGTTTTTGACAAGATGGTCTTCAATGCGCTGCGCCCAAAGGTTAACGCGGACAAATGTATCGGGTGCGGTATCTGCGCAAAAGTGTGTCCAGTGGAAAATATCGAGATGGTGGACAAGTGTGCGGTCAATGGCACCCGCTGTGAGAGCTGCTTGGCGTGCGTACATTTCTGTCCACATCAGGCTATGGAACTACGTCACAAACCGACTCTTAAAGAGCGCCAATACCATCATCCAGAGGTCAGCTTAAAAGATATGGTAATGTAATTTTTGCAACAGAAAAAAAATATAAATGAACATCGAGCAAGTACGAGAATATAAGAAAGGAATATCGAGTTGCGGGAACAATTCTCTGCCGTAACGACTGCTTGGCATTGGAACAAGAAACATTGGAGCGATGTGTATTACGAGCAGTTGGAAGATGCGCTGGTCCAGGAATTGATCAAGGAGTCTTATCTGCTTGTAGCATCAAAACTGCCCAAAGCAATACGGCAGAAGTATATATAGTGCAAACCCAAACGGATAAATATTGTGTCATTTTGGAGAAATAATTAGAGGAAATTGAAATATAACCATTATGAAAGTAAAATTTATCATTATTGCAACTCTAGCTCTACTTGTGACGGCGAGTTGCTTCGGACAAAAAAAGAAAAGTATCTATGATTTTACCGTCAAAGACATCAAGGGCAACGATGTGTCGCTGGCCGACTACAAAGGCAAGGTGCTACTGATTGTCAATGTGGCAAGCAAGTGCGGACTGACCCCACAGTACGAGGGACTGGAAGCCCTTTATCAGAAATACAAGGACCAAGGACTGGAAATTCTGGCTTTTCCTTGCAACCAGTTCCTCGAACAGGAACCTGGCACCAACGATGAGATTCTGGACTTTTGCTCCGTCAACTACAACGTTACTTTCCCGCTATTCGACAAGATTGACGTGAATGGCAAAGCGGAAAGTCCGTTGTACACGTTTCTCAAGGCTAAAGCTCCGTTCAAGGGCTATCCAGAAGGATATGAGGCTTTTGCCAACCAGCTCACCATAATCCACCAGAAAACTGGCAGTGGATTTGAGAAAGGCAACGCCATCAAGTGGAATTTCGGCAAATTCCTGATCTCCAAAGATGGCCAAAACATCCTGCGTTTCGAGCCTATGGTAAGCCCCGAAATGCTGGAGATTACCATTCAAGAGATGCTGAAATAAAAAATATTGTGAGAAAAAAACATGAAACGCATCATCTATATCTCAGTAGGACTGCTATGTGTCGGGCTTGGGGCTTTGGGCGTAATCGTACCAGGCTTACCCACCACACCATTCCTTTTACTGGCCTCATGGTGCTTCTACCATTCATCTCAACGGTTGCAGGATTGGCTATTGAAATCATGGCTCGGAACATACATCCGTAGCTATCACCGCCGGGGAGGAATGACTTTTGCGCAAAAAGCGAGTGCCTGTGGCATAATGGCTGTTATGGTATTGCTTTCCGTTTTTTTCTTTATTCCTACAGATTCGGTAGCAAAAATCATCGTTCCCATTGCAGGTGCCACTGGCATCCTCACAGTAATATTTGCAGTTCCCAATGCCAAAGAGAAAGATTGAGTCACACCAGAAAAAACGGAAAATCAAGTATTCAGCCATATTCTTCCTATGTTGGTTTGCCTTTTTGGTCATCCTGGTGGATGGCATTATGAAATTCCAGACATTGGTTGACTATTTCGGGTCGTATGCATTGGTGGAGACTGCGTTAGTGCTATTGGTCATTCTACCCACATTGGCTGTTTACAAATTCACGAAAGAATACAACCAATGAAACGTTTATCTCTTTGGCTACCCATACGTTCTATAGCATTCCTGCTGGTGTTCGTTGCATGTGCAGGAATACTCGGTAAGGGCCTCAGCGAAGTAGGTTGCTGGTGGTCGGTAATAGCCGTCATACTGAACTTTCTGACCATCGGTTTGCTGGTTTTTCTCGCAAAGCGCAACGGACAATCGTACTGGCAACTGGTTAACTATCAGAAAGGCAAGACTACCTGGAAGCAGATAATGGGAATCACTTTGCTGGTGCTGATAGTCGGTATGTCAGGAATGTATCTGGCTGGATTCCTGTGTTATAACAATTTTTTGTATGCACCACCCGTGATGATAGCACCAATACCGAAAGTACTCGCCATCATCAATGTGGTGCTATTGCCCGTCACTACCACTTTTGCGGAAGACGGTCTGTATCTCGGATGTGGCGTGAACCAGATCAAGAACAAACACGCGGCCATCATCGTTCCGGCCTTCTTCTATGCCCTGCAGCATTGTTTCATTCCGACTTTGTTAGATGGCAAATACATCGTTTACCGCTTTATCTCCTTCCTGCCGCTGACGCTGATTCTCTGTTGGTATTATTACCGCAAGCGCAACCCGTTGCCCATCATGGTCGGTCACGCGCTGATTGATTTGGCAACGGCCGCACAGGTTGTGGCGACTTCTTTTATCCCGGGACTGTATCAAACTATGTGTGGGCAATAACGACTAACGCCGCATCAAGGGCTTTCGTGACCTTTGCGGCGGTTTTGTTTTTGTCTGGATTCCAAAATAATGTGTATCTTTGCACCGAAAAAAGGTTAAAGACAATATCGTTATGAAGAAAACCATGATTATCGGCAATGCCTCAAATAAATCGCCAAAGCCCACAAAGGATATTTACTTTGCTGGTGGCTGCTTCTGGGGAACGGAACACTACTTCAAGCAGATTGAGGGCGTGGTCCTGACGGAAGTAGGATTCGCCAACGGACACACGGAGAATCCAACGTATAAGGAGGTCTATACCGATCAGACAGGCTTTGCAGAGACGGTCTTTGTGCGGTTCTATCCTGATGTGGTCAGCCTCGAATTCCTGCTACAGATGTTCTTCAAGGCCATCGACCCGACCAGTCTCAACAAGCAGGGACACGATGAAGGGACACGTTATCGTACTGGTGTCTATTATACAGACCCGGCGGATTTGCCTGTCATCGAGAAGGTATTTGCCGAAGAGCAGAAGAACTATCAGCAACCTTTAGTAGTAGAAAAGCTGCATTTGCAAAACTTCTACACCGCTGAGGAGTATCATCAGGACTACCTTGACAAGAATCCTGATGGTTATTGCCACCTGCCTCTGTCGCTGTTTGAGTTTGCAAAACAGGCGAAACAAAGTAATAAACAGTTTTTGTCATATAAATAGATTTGTGTATTTTTGCCGAGTTAATTAAACATTGGAGAACTCAATATGTTTGATTTTATAGATGCCACGGGCACTGCCCGCAAAGACGACCCCCGCATGAGTGACGTAGAGAGGGAAATGATCAGAAGCCACGCCTTATGCCTGAAGATATCGTCCAAAAAGCCCACAGATCCGGATTACAAAGCTTTGTTGGAAGAACTGTTCCAGTGTGAGATTGACGACAGTGTAGCCATCGTTTCCCCTTTCTATTGCGATTGTGGCTGTCGAATGAAGCTTGGAAAAAACATTATCATCAACAAAGGGGCCACGATTTTGTCGCCCGGGATCGTTGAGATAGAGGATAACGTGCTGATTGCGCCCGAAGTCAAAATTTCGACGGTGGATCATGATCTCCAGGACCGGCATAACCTGTTCCATTTCGGAAAGGTGACCATCAAGGAGAACGCCTGGATCTGCATTGGCGCCACCATTTGTCCGGGTGTGACGATAGGTCGGAATGCCGTTGTCGCCGCCGGTGCGGTGGTGACGAAAGACGTGCCGGACAACACCCTTGTGGGAGGTGTGCCCGCTAAAAAGATCAAGAATTTGGAAAAATAATATCTATTATGAAAAAAACAATCTTCACAATCCTGGCCATCGCGTTGGTTTTCTGTGGTTGCAACAAAACCAAGCAGTTCAAGGTGAGCCTCAACCTTCAGAATGCCGACCACAAAACCGTCTATCTTTACAAAGATGCGGACCCGAAACATGTGCTGCTCGACAGTGCCGTCATCGTGGGCAATACGGCCGAACTCAAAGCCGGTTTCGACGACCCGCAGACTTGCTATATCCTCAAGTTCAACAAAAGTGATTATGTAACTTGCGGGGATAACTTTTCGTTTCTCACTGAAAACCAAAACACAACCATCACAGGCGATTACCAAGACATGCCCCACTTGTCTATAACCGGCTGCCCGACCATGAATGTCCTCAACGCCCACCATCAGGAGAGCCTCAAACAATTCGAAGACCCGATCATGGCCCTCGTTACCGAAACCGACAAGGCGGGCGTAGCTGGCGACACCATGCGGGTGCTTGAACTCAGCAGTCAGCTCCAACCGCTTATCGAAGCCTATATGAACAGCGAAATCGAATTCATCAGGAGCCATTCCGGCGACTACCTCGGCCATTTCCTGCTTGACCAGGCGAAGGAGGAGTTGGACCCGGAAATAGTAAAAGAGCTGGCCGACGGCTTCACCACGGAATCGGTTTACAGTCGGAAAGTGAAGGAATACCTAAACGCCACTTCTGGGCAAGTGGTCGACAAATAGCTTATAGAGAAATTTCGTACTTTTGCAACCCGTAAAAAGACTTACAATAATGGAAAACCGTTTCAATATTAGACCTGCGAAGCCCGATGAGGCCGGCCTTGTTCTTGACTTTATTAAGAAGTTGGCTGTATACGAAAAATGTGCCGATGAGGTGGTGGCCGACGAAGCTACCGTCTATCACTCCCTATTCGTGGAGCGTTCCGCCGAAGTGGTCTTCGCTGAAGAGGACAACGTGGTGGTCGGCTTCGCCTTGTTCTTTCACAACTTCTCCACCTTCGTGGGTCGTAAAGGTCTCTATCTTGAAGATCTTTTCATCCTGCCTGAGAAGCGTGGCAGAGGCTACGGCAAAGCCTTGCTGAAATACTTAGCAAACCTTGCCGTGGAGCGCAACTGCGGTCGTATGGAGTGGATCTGCCTCGACTGGAACGAGCCCGCCTTGAAGATCTATCGCAGCATCGGTGCTATCCCGATGGATGAGTGGACCGTGCAACGTTTGGATGAGGGGGCTTTAAAACGGTTCGCAGGAAAATTGGACTTATGATGACCCTTGATACGACAAACCTATGTTCGCACCTACAGAAGAAGCTATTCGAAGAGGATGGCATCTATCATCCTCTTTGGAGGGCTATACAGGATGACAATGAACTGACCGCAGTAGTCCGTTCGCGTCAACTCCATATCTACCGCAACGGCAAGAAGGTGTTGGTGCTGGCGGGTAAATCTGCGCCAAAGATGATCAGAGAAGACCCGATTTACGAACTTCTACAAATTGAACGAATCAAGTGGATGGAGCAACGCTTCGATAAAGCCTTGGCTGCCATCAAGGATGGGGCTGCCGTTTCATTGAAGGCTGTCAAAGAGGATGTTGCCGAACTCAACAAATACTATGGCAGTGAGTTGTGGAAACTGGACTTTGCCGCTGACGAAGCAGGGAAGCTTCCCCCAGACCTCAAACGCGGCGTACTGTCAGAAGATGGTATTTGGAACCTGCTCACTGACTATAGAGAAATTCAAGAGACTAAGCAAAGACAATGATGGCATAAAAAATAGGAATATGAAAAAAAATATTTTGATAATCTTTGCCTTGACGATGCTTTCAGCATGTGGAGGCAGGCAAACGCAGGCAGAAAGTGCCGGTGCAGCCGTTGCTGATTCAACGGAAGTGATGGCGCCGAAAGAAACGGACTCGATGGCAACCCAAAGCTACAGTCTGACGGGTACCATTGGTGAAGACAAAGCCAGCATGGTGCTTGATAAGAACGGCAACGATGTGACGGGTGTCGTCACCCGATGTGACTATTGCGTACCTATCAATGTAGAAGGTACATGGCAGGGTGACAACATCACGATTGGTGGCGTAAGTCAAGCTGGCTCACATATTGAATATAAATTGACTGTCACAGTCAATGCAGTTCAAGGAACAGAGATATTGTCTGCCGAAGGAGAAGTCGAAAAACAAAACGTCACCATGGCGATAGAACACAGCCGACCTTGAGGGCCAGCCCGAGAGCTACCGCCGCATCAAGGGGTTTCGTGACCTTTGCGGCGGTTTATTTGCTGCATTCCAAAATAATGCGTATCTTTGCAACAGAAAAAAACTATTAATGAACATCGAAGAAGTACGAGAATATAAGAAAGGAATATCGAGTTGCGGGAACAATTCTCTGCCGTAACGCCTGCTTGGCATTGGAACAAGAAGCATTGGAGTGACGTGTATTACGGGCAGGTAGAAGATGTGCTGGTACAGGAATGGATTCGTGAGTCGTACAAACTCGTGGCATCTAAACTACCCAAAGCAATACGGCAGAAGTATTATAGTGCAAACCCAAACGGATAAATATTGTGTCATTTTGGAGAAATAATTAGAGGAAAATGAAAGATAACCATTATGAAAGTAAAATTTATCATTATTGCAACGCTCGCTCTACTCCTATGGTAAGCCCCGAAATGCTGGAGATTACCATTCAAGAGATGCTGAAATAAAACAAAAACACACAATGAAAAAAATCTTAATCATCGCATTTGCGGCATTTGCTTTAGCCGCCTGCACCAACAAAACAGAACAACAACCATCAAACGAAGAAAACACTATGCAAACGGACCAAACTTCTTCAAAAGAACAAAATGAAAGGCTGCAAAAAGCTTTGAACGACACCACCCATAAAGAGCTGAAAGTGCTCCTCATCAACGGTAGTCCGCGCAAAAAAGGCAACACCTATTGTGCCCTTATGGAAGCTGCCAAGCAGTTGGAGAAGAACGGCATCGCCACTGAGTTTTTGCAAATCGGCACGCAACCCATGCACGGTTGTACCGCCTGCAATCACTGCAAAAAGACCGGCCGCTGCGTGTTTGACGACGACCTCTGTAACCATGCCATTGACTTGATGGCTGACTGCGACGCCATTATCATCGGTTCACCCACCTACTACGGCCAACCGAACGGCACTTTGCTCAGCTTGGTGCAGCGCATGTGCTACGCTGCGCCTCAAGTGATGCAAAACAAGCCTGCCGCTGCCGTGGCCGTTTGTCGACGGGGAGGTGCATCCGCGGTGTACCAGACCCTGCTGATGCCTTTCCAGATGCTCAACATGCCCATTGTTACCTCGCAGTATTGGAACATTGTATATGGCTGCTATGAAGGCGAAGCTACATTGGATGCTGAAGGTTTGCAAACCATGCGCACCATGGCCGACAATATGGCATGGATGCTGAAGAAAATCCACAACGGTGACCCCGACTACCCTCAAAGAGAAGCAGAACACAAGGTAACGAACTTTATTAAAGAGCAACTGATAGCAATAGATTAATATACTGGCAGCGATGACTGACCGCCGCAAGGGTTCCGCACCTTTGCAGCGTTTTTTTTGCAAAGAAAGAAAAAATGTGTAATTTTGCAACCGATGTTTGAATATTGCAGAAAATACAAGAATATTTTGATACTCATTTTGTTGAGTCTGTTTTTCATAACCTTCGTCATCGATGACTATGGAGACGAACCACGAAAAACAAAAAACTTATGCATAGAGTGTATTGAGGAATTTGAGGCTGATGATACGGAATGGGAAGATGATGACATTCCAGAAGAAGCATGTTTTGAGAAGTATTCATTGGAAATTAATGGAATAGAGTACGTCTTCCTCTGTTCAATGTGCGTTTCTTCGTCCCATCTTTCGGCGAAGCAATTCAGAGGATTGGTACGTCGCTATGCGCCACGATCAAATTTGACTTATAACCAACTTTTCAATAATGGCATGAACCTTTATCAGGTTTGTGCCATTTTTTTATTCTGACAAACAAATTATTAAACTATGGATTTCATAAGCGTTTTAATTGCAATCTTGACATTATTGGCGGGCATAGGTGTGTTTCTCGTGGCCTGCCAAATGATGAGTGCCAACCTCGAAGCATTGTCGTCGAAGCGGCTAAAGCAACTGTTTTCAAAGACAGGCAAAAACAAGTGGATTGGTGTGGGTATTGGCACGGTGGGTACAGCCGCCATCCAAAGCAGCGGTGCCGTCACGGTCATGGTCATTGGCTTTGTCAACGTGGGTATTTTGTCTCTGGCGCAAGCCGCTACCATCATCTATGGTGCCAACATTGGAACTACCGTAACAGCACAGTTGGTGGCCTTAGGTATGTTCGGCACCAACAGCATCTCAACCACCATCATCTTTGCCGCATTTGCAGGCATAGGAGCATTTGTGATGCTGTTCGGCAAACACAACACGACCAAGCATATAGGTGGAATCCTGACGGGCTTTGGAATGTTGTTTGTTGGTCTTTCGATGATGGCCAACGCCATGGAAGATTTTGCCGCATCAGATGCCGTTAGAGGTTTCTTGTCAGACATCAACAATGTTGTGCTGCTGGTTTTTGTGGGTGCAGTCCTAACGGCCATTATCCAATCCTCGTCAGTGATGACTTCCATTGCCATCACAATGGTTGTTTCGGGTTTGGTAACCCTTGACCAAGGTATCTATCTGACAATGGGAAGCAACATCGGTTCGTGTGTGGTAGCCATCATAGCGGGCTTGACAAGTGGCACAGCAGCAAAACGAACGGCATTGATACATTTGATTTTCAACGTAATGGGTGTCGTACTCTTTTTGTTGTTAGGGTTCTTGCTGCGCACAATAACGGGTGGAGAGTGGAGTTTCGGACATGTGTTTGAGCGACTGTTTCCCGCGGCGCCACAACTGCAACTGGCCATGTTCCACACGGTGTTCAACATCTGCACTATGTTGGTAGCCCTACCATTGACAAATGCATTGGTAAATTTGGCTTGCCGCATCGTAAAGGAAACACCCAAAGCAAACACCAACGAGCCTCATTTGCATTTTCTTGACGAGCAAATGCTACGCACTCCAGTGGTCGCCATTCGCCAAATGAAGGCTGAAATTGAAAACATGTCCGAACTTGCGATTCAGAATTTTCAGCGTTCTATCCATGTTGTAACCAAATTGGATTTCAGTAAAGTAGAAACTTTCAGAAAGACAGAAAACGAGTTGAATTACCTAAACAAAGAGTTGGTAAACTATTCGGTGAAATTATCGGGCATGCGGCTCAACAGTTTCGACCAACGCTATCTTTCTTCGACCATCCGCACGGTAAGCGACCTTGAACGCATCGGTGACTATGCTGAAAATATAGTCGAATATGCCGAAGCCCTCAAGGAGCAGAACGCCACCTTCTCGGAAAATGCTGTTTCAGAAATCCTAAAATTGGAACAATTGATTCTTTCATTGTACAAAGAAGTCATGCAGGCCTATCACAAACTCGATATGGAAGCCCTTGAACGTGCCAATCAGATAGAGGAAGAGATTGACAACTACACCGAACAGATGGAACGCAACCATATTGAGAGGCTTGTCAAAGGCGTTTGTACACCATCCGTCGGGGCGGAATACCTATCGCTAGCACAAAACTCCGAGCGTATAGGTGACCACCTCACCAATGTGGGCAAAACGATCCGGGATTTGGTGTAATTGGCATGTCATACAAACTTTATCGACGTGGAAGTGACCTTTGCGGCAGTGTTTATTTTGTTCGGATTGAAATAATGCGTATTATTGCAACAGAAAAAAACTTATCAATGAACAAGTCTCACATTTTCGGTTATCTGCTTGGACTGCTTATCTTTGTGATTGGCATTCCTGCATTGATGTGGCTGGTATCAGAACGGCCTTGGCCATACGTACCCGATTCTGCAGCACTATGTGTAGTTAGTTTGATTCTCGCTGTCTGCGGACTGGCACTCAGCATCTACAGCATCGTCTATATGCGCATCGTCGGCAAGGGCAATCCCTTTGACGCCTATGGCCATGAGGTGGCTCCGCGGACAAAGCATCTGATGACCGGCGGCCCGTATCGTCTGTGCCGCAATCCGATGCTTGTAGGCATCTATATCTATGACGCAGGTGTTCTCGTTTGGCTCTGGTCAGCCCTACCGCTACTTATCTTCTTGGCAGAAGTCATCCTGCTTACCCTGCAAGTCCGTAGCGAGGAAAAGCGTCTAGCCCAGGATTTCGGACAGGAATATCTTGATTATAAGAAACGAGTCGGAAGGTATTTCCCTGCATTAAAAACGAGACGATGAGCATTGATACCACCAATATGTGTTCGCACCTGCAGAAGAAGCTGTTTGAAGAGGATGGCGAATACCATCGTCTATGGATGGCTATGCAAGACGACCCGGAACTGACCGCTGTGGTTCGCTCTCGTCAACTACATATCTATCGCAATGGAAAGAAAATCTTGGTGCTTGCAGGGAGATCTGCTCCTAAAATCATCAGGGAAGATGAGATTTGTGAAATGATAAAAGAGAACAAATAAACATGAAACAACTACCAATTATCGGCGTTACACCACTTTGGGATTCAGAGCGTAAAAGCCTTTGGATGCTGCCTGACTATTTGGAAGGAATCAAAGCTGCTGGAGGTATTCCTGTAGTCCTGCCTCTCGAGCTTTCAGAAGAGGACGCAAACCGTATCATGGAAATCTGTGATGGATTCCTTTTTACAGGCGGTCAGGATGTTGGTTCTTGTCCTGAACGAGATAATCCGGAAACACTGTTGTTGTCGAAAGCGCTCCAAGCCGACAAAACTATACTCGGAATCTGTCGTGGTCTTCAGTTTCTCAACGTGTTTTTAGGCGGTACACTCTGGCAGGATCTTCCATCAGAGCATCCGTCGGAGATAGTTCATCGTCAAGGAAAACCATACGGCAACCCGACACACAAAGTTAATTTGAGTGGAGAACTTAAAGCATTGTTAGACAAAGATATCTTTGAAGTAAACACCTTGCACCACCAAGCCATTAAAGATCTTGCTAATGGTTTGATACCTATGGCTGTTGCCCCCGACGGCATCATCGAAGCGGCACAAATGACAAACAGGCGTTTCGTCTGGGCTGTCCAATGGCACCCTGAATATATGTTCAAAACTGATTCGGATAGTTCGGCTATATTTTCTTGGTTTGTTGAACATTGCATTTAATTATCTTCAACATATATGAAATACTTTATCGTTGATGCATTCACTAGCCAACCTTTCGGGGGAAACCCGGCAGGCGTGGTGCTTTTGGATGGGGACTCCTTCCCAAAAGAAGAACTCATGTTGCAGGTTGCAGCCGAATTAAGGTATTCGGAAACCGCTTTCGTGAGACGAGATTCCGATAGCGAATACACCGTGCACTACTTCACGCCTAAGGCCGAGGTGGAGCTGTGCGGACATGCCACCATCGCCGCCTTTTCGTTGCTGTATCGGCTGCGGCTGGCGAAGGGCGAATGCATCTGCCATACGCTGGCAGGCGACCTCCGTATTGATGTAGGTGAAAAAGTGCTGATGCAGATGGCAACGCCGCGCATCGTCGATACCATCTCGGATGCCGAAGAGATCTATCGGGCCATCGGTGTGACTGACTATCAACCGACACTGCCCGTGCAGATTGCCTATTCCGGCTTGCCCGACATTATGATTCCGCTACATAATATGGCGATGCTGCAATCCTTGAAGCCTGATATGGAGGCCATCACAGAGATCACCCGCAAATACGAGGCGGTCAGTTTCCATGTGTTTGCTTTCGCGGACGATGGCCACACAGCTCATGTGCGCGACTTTGCCCCGCTCTACGACATTCCGGAGGAGTCGGCCACGGGTACCGCCAATGCCGCCTTAACCCACTATTTGCAACAGAAAGGCCGCATTCCATCTACGGGCAATTTCTCATTCCTTCAAGGCGAAGCTATGGGACGGCCTTCGGTGGTCGCCACGCGGATCACTGCAGACGGCACCATCTATGTCGGCGGCACCGCGACTATCGTGACGCAAGGAGAGTTGATAGTGTGAAAAACTGTTACCGCCGTGAGGGGGTGTGACTTTTGCGGCGGTTAATTTTTTCCGGATTCCAAAATAATGCGTATTTTTGCAAATTAAAATCAGTCTATGGCCGACTTTATTCCCGTCATAAAATTCCACAAGCGCAAATACGGCGATGAACTGTTGGTGGATGTTGTCACACTCGACACCATCCGCAACAGCCCGACTTTCGCCGAAGTGATGAGGCAGTCGTTTTATGGACTGATGCTCACCACAGGTGGTGAAGGCGATGTAGAGGTGGACGGCGTGCCATTGGTAGCTTGCAAGGGGTTGGTGGCCTGTGCGCGTCCGGGGGATGTCTGCACCATCACCGATGACCGAGGACTGACCTCTTTGGAACTGATCTTTGAACGGGATTTCCTGCTCTCGTTCTTCTCCGATCCACATTTCCTTGACGGTATCGCCTACCTGTCACCACAACGCACATCGCCCTACCTGATGCTTGACGAACCTCTCTATGACAGCATTGTCGGGCTTTACGACTCCATCCTCATTGAATTGCACAGCACGGAAAAGAAGAACCATCACCTGCTTCGCGCCATGCTCTA
>Ga0265299_10002108_pt1 | contig 20985 bp, 12 predicted proteins | sample AusTroGonzalo_MG_4_FD_193485 | JGI IMG/M metagenome (GOLD analysis project Ga0265299, IMG submission 193485) | Bovine rumen microbial communities from tropical cattle in Woodstock, Queensland, Australia - Gonzalo_02 | ecosystem: Host-associated > Mammals > Digestive system > Stomach > Rumen ... | reverse complement strand
TAAAAAGCGAAAGAAATTGAGTTGAAAGAGGTGACCGTGCAGGGTGCCCGGATGGTACAGCGTACGGACGGCCAATGGTTCTATCCTACGCGTCAACAGATTGCGGGATCGACTAATGGTTACTCGTTGCTGTCGAAACTCGCGTTGCCCCATCTCCGTATCGACCCGACGATGCACACCATCACGGCATTGAGTAATACAGGCTCTGTCCAGGTGCGTATCAATGATATGATTGCGTCACAGGAAGACTTGCTGTCACTTGATGTGAGGACCGTGGAGCGTGTCGAGTATCTAGATAATCCCGGAGTGCGTTATGGAGAGGATATCGCCTATGTGGTGAACTTCATGGTGAAGAAACCTGTTAGTGGCTATGTGATAGGTTCCGACCTGACGAATACGCTTACCACGGTGAATGGTAACGAGACCGTCTATGGTAAGGTGAACAGCGGCAAAAGTGAGCTCGGAGCCAGCTATTCATTGAAATATCAGAACTTCAAAGGGATAGAGTATAAAGAGCATGCGACCTATGAACTGGAGTCGGGAGAAAGCCGACAGATTCATCGTCAACAGTTGGAGGGACAGAACAAGAGTTTGCGTCATCAAACCCAGTTGACTTACAACCTGAGCGACTCCGATTATGTGTTCCAAACGAAACTCAGTCTTCAACGAGACATCAGTCCTCATAGAGACTATAGCCGTATGCAGACAGGAAATGGTATTTACGATGAACATTCATCTTCGTGTACTACCTCTCCTGTGCTTGATCTCTATCTTCACCGTGACTTTGCCCATCAACAGTCGTTAACAGCCAATGTCGTAGGCACCTATATTGATAGTGATCAATATGCCGAGAGAAACGAGGGCGGCGATTACCACTATACGGTACAGGGACAGACTTATAGTCTTTGGGGCGAGGCTATTTACGAGAACCGCTTGAAGCCCTTCACTCTTTCTGCGGGTATACAGTACGAGCAAAAAAATGTCCACAACCGGTATGTAGGTGATACCGAAGCCTTGAACGATATGCGTTCTTCAGGTATCTATCTCTTCGGTCAGTTGAAAGGTCATCTTGGTAAACTCGGTTATATGGCAGGCCTTGGCGCGAGCACCCGTTATTACCGGCAGGGCACGAACGACCAACGTTTCTGGTTGTTCCGGCCGAAACTTACTGTGGCCTATCCATTGATGAGTGGTCTCAAGGTAAAATATGACTTCGTGATGTCACAGCATGTCTCACAGATAGCCCTTGTGAGCGATGTGAGCATCAAACAGAATGCCTTGGAGACACTTGTCGGCAATCCAGACATCCGCCCGAATCGTGTGATGGCCCATGATCTGCGCCTGACATATTCGACACCGCGTCTGACAACGGAACTGCAGGGCTATTATCGTCTGAACGCCAACTGTAATATGGAACGATATACCCGTCGGGATGGTCATTTCTATCAGACGCAGACAAACGCAGACAACTCATGCAGTTTCTTTTTCATCCAGGATTATAACCGTTGGGATGTGGTGCCGGAAATCCTTTCTGCTACTATCTATGGAGGACTCTATCGTTTCTTCAACTTCACCGACGACTATTGCCATACCTATACCACCTTCAACGGCGGTGCCGGTCTTGAGGCCTATTTGGGCCAGTGGACATTGACGGCCGATGTGGATAATGGGTGGAACTTCATGGAAGGGGAGCATCGGGGACATCAAGCGCCCGCGTGGTATTTTACAGCCTCATACCGCCTCAGTCAACTTACGCTCTCACTTTATGTCCAGCATCCCTTCTGTAAGCGCCCACTCTCCAACAAGGCCGAAGTGTTCAATCGCTATATCCGGAAAGAGATAACGATGCATAACCGCGACTTTGGTAATATGATCACCTTTAACCTCTCATGGACCATCTCGTCTGGTCGTAAGTACCGGGATATCCAGCGTACGATGAACCATCGTGATACAGATACCGGTATCTTGCAAAACGACTAATTCTATGCGAGGGTTTTACTCCTGTCAGTGCTCGGCTGATGAGAGCGAGGCATGGGGAGTTAAGGATAATTAACGGATAATCTTGCAAGAAATCCTGTCATGCTTGGTTCTAGTAAGAAAAGTAGTTAATAAAGGCATTATGAATAAATTGAGAGTTGGTCTGTTGGGACTGGTGTTGGTGTGTGTTGGCCTTGTGGTGAAAGCCCAGGATGTTAACTGGCAGGTGAGGGGCGGAGGTGACTGTGCCACCATCATTGGTGGCGTGACCAATATCGATACCCAGTTTGGATATCATCTCGGAGGTACGGCTGATATCGCTTTGAGAGAAGATGGCGTCTTACGTATCCAACCCTCTCTTCTGTTCTCACAGAAGGGGTGGACATTTGATGGCTATTATGGTAGCGAACAGATTCTGGAAGCAAAATATAGTACCCGGTTACATTATCTGGAACTTCCTGTGCCGTTGGCGGTCCGCTTGCGTATAGGAAAGGAGTGTTTTGTCACATTTAAGTTTGGACCTTATGTGGCGTACGGCTTGAATGCGAAGACTACCATGGAGGTCATGAACACAGATGCCAAGGAGACCTTCAAGGCGAACCACTTCAGTAAGTCATGCGACTTCTATGGTAATGCCTACGATAAGGAGAAACGTCATGTGGACTATCCGAAACTTAATCGTTGGGATGTGGGGGTTGCAGAGGGCATCGATCTGACGCTCAACCATGTTATAGTAGGTGTGAATCTCTTTTATGGTCTTACACCACTCTGTAGGTCTGGCTTTATGGGAAATCCTGTCGCCAATGTCCTGACCTCATTGATGTTTGGTCGTCATCCCAAGAATTTTACAGTAGGACTCTCTCTCGGCTATCAGTTCTGATGGCTTTATGTTTTTTTTGTCCAGAAGTTAGACAGCAAGTGTCTAATTTCTGGACATGTTTTTGGTCCGTCAATTATACCGCATGTTGATTATCAGTGTGTTACGTTTCTGGCACGGCGTTTGATAGAGTGTTAAGAAAAGAAACGTAACGATAAAGATGAAACTATTACAGAATTTTAAAATGGCCGTGCTGAATATCCCTCGTAAGGGACGGCACAACATCGTGAAAATCCTTTGTCTTGGTGCCGGCATGGCGATGGGTGCCGTGATAATAGCCGAGGTGTATTACGAACAGACGTATGATACATGGTTCCCGAATCATGAGAGGACATACCTCGTTAATGAGATGATTGTTCATGACGGGGAGTATAAGGAGTATCCCCAGACCTCGGGCGCTATCGCCAAAGGATTGAAAGATAACTGTCCTCAGATCGAGGCTGCCACAAAGATAGGTGATGTAATCTACGACATGTACTTCATAACCGATGATGAGAAAGAGTTTAAGCTCACCATCCCGATTGCAGATCCTGGCTTCTTTGACGTGTTTGGCAATCGTGTTGTGCATGGCGATCTCAAGAAGTCGCTTGACACTCCAATGCATTGTGTTGTCAGTCGCTCGTTTGCCGAGAAGATAGGCGGTGGAAATGTTGTTGGCAAGCATCTGACCAATAAGAATAAAAAGGATGATTACCTGACGATAGGCGGGGTCTATGAGGACTTCCCCTACGGCTCGTCCTTCCATGGGATAGACGTGATACTTGCTTTTGATACCTTCAAGGCCAGTAGGGATTTTAGCAATATGTGGATTGGAGCAGACCGTTTTCATTCCTATGTTCGTTTGCAGTCAGGTGTGAAGCCCGAGGATCTGAAGCCGAATATACAGAAGATGAAAGATGCTCATGGAGAGTTTGCCGAAGCAAAGAAGGCGGGCGTAGATATGGATTTCAGTTTTACCCAGATCTCGGATGCCTATCGTCAATCGGATATTGTGAAGCGTATGTGCTGGATCATGTCGCTATTGGCGGTCATCCTTCTGTTCTCAACGGTGATGAACTACCTGCTCATCGTGATTGGTAATATGGTCGGACGCTTCCGTGAAATGGCTGTCAGGAAGTGCTATGGTGCAACCCCGAAGAACGTCCACGCGATTGTGTTGACAGAGGCTATAGTCCATGTGGTACTTGGCATTGGTGTAGCTGCCTTATTACTTTTTCTCTGTAAGGGTACGGTTGAGGAGTTGATCTCAGCGCCGCTTAAGGTACTGATATTCAACCGTGGTGCATGGCTGTTGGGACTGATGGTTCTTGTGGTGATCCTCGTTGGTGGCGTGCTACCGGGTTGGCTTTATGCACGGATTCCCGTGACGGCAGCCTTCCGTGGGGTGAGTGAGGCGAAGCATCGTTGGAAACTTGGTCTGTTGGCTTTCGAGTTCCTGGCAGTTGGTCTGTTGTTCTGTCTGCTGATGGTGGTGCATCGTCAGTATCAGATGATGGTAAACGATCATCCCGGTTACGACTACGAGAATCTGGCCGTGGTAACAGTCAATGGTGTTGATAGAGCCGCACGTAAGAGAGCAGAGACCGAACTCCGTAAGATGCCTGAGGTAGAGATGGTCTCGTCGGCTCATAGCTTGCCTATCCATGGAGCCAGTGGCAATAACATATATCTGCCTGGTGAAGCCCAGGAACTCTTCAACGTGGCCGATCAGTACGAAGTCACCGACAATTATTTCCAGTTGATGAACATCCCCATCGTAGAAGGTCGTGGCTTCACGGCACATAGCGACTCTCTCCACGAGGTGATGGTCGATGAGCGCTTTGTAGAAAAAATGAAGAAAACTGTTGGTTGGACGGGTAGTATCGTTGGCAAGCGGATCTCTATAACGGAGCATAACATGAGTCCTGCGGCATTGGCCAACGGCAATGTACTAACCAGTGGCGATGTCTTCCACACGATCTGTGGTGTGTATAGAAACTATCGTATCGGTTCGCTGATGTATACCGATCAGCGCCCAAGCGTGCTCTTCTATTCAAGCAATGGAGCAACGCATCAGATGGTCAAATTCCACAAGCTGACACCTGAGAACATCGAGACGGTGAAACATCGTCTGGAGGAACTCTACCCGAATCATGAGGTTGACGTGACGGCCTATAGCTTCTATGTGTGGGAACAGTATACTGTTCAGAACCACTTCCGTAAGGGCGTGATGATCTGTGGCTTGATGATTCTGTTAATCTCGCTGATCGGACTTATCGGTTATGTCATCGACGAGGTCAATCGCCGACGTAAGGAGATCGCTATCCGTAAGGTGAACGGCGCCACGTTGACCAACGTCCTACGGATGTTCATCAAGGACGTGACGGTGGTGGCACTACCGGCACTCGTCATGGGAGCGGTAATCGCTTATTATATTGCTAAAGAATGGTTACAGACGTTCTCTGAGAGAGTGTCGCTGAATCCGATCTATTTCTTGCTATGTATCCTCGTTCTCTTGATCGTAATTGTGATCGTGGTCGTAGCCAATTGTTATAAGATTGCCAATAGTAACCCTGTAGATTATCTGAAAACAGAATAAAATAATAAAGAAATAATAGTTATGATTAAAGTAGAAAACCTGTGTAAGTCGTTCCGCACAGAGGAGGTGGAGACGATTGCTTTAAACAATGTGTCGTTTGAGGTGAACGACGGCGAGTTCGTGGCCGTGATGGGACCTTCCGGTTGCGGCAAGTCGACATTGATGAACATCCTTGGTCTGCTTGACAACCCCACCAGTGGCAAGTATTTCATCGGCGACCGTGAGGTGGCAGGCCTCAAAGAAAAGGAACGCACGGAAGTGCGCAAGGGCGAGATCGGGTTTGTGTTCCAGTCGTTTAACCTGATCGACGAGCTCAACGTGGCAGAGAACATCGAACTGCCATTGACCTACCTGGGCGTACCGAAGGCAGAACGTAAACAGCGGGTCAAGGACATCATGACCCGGATGAATATTGCTCATCGTGCCGGACATTTCCCTCATCAGCTCTCAGGTGGTCAGCAGCAGCGCGTGGCCATCGCCCGTGCCGTTGTCTTCAATCCAAGAATGATCCTTGCCGACGAGCCGACGGGTAATCTCGACTCGAAGAACGGTGCCGAGGTGATGAGTATGTTGACGGAGTTGAACCGTGAGGGTACGACCGTCATCATGGTGACTCACTCTGAACACGATGCTTCATTTGCTCATCGTGTCATCCGTCTGTTCGACGGAGAGATCGTGAAATAAAGATTATTGTTATGTTTTGTATCTTTGCGCTTAGAAAGCGCAAAGATACTTCGTCTCGGTAAAAAAGAAACAAGTTTCTTTGTTTTGCTCTCGACTTTTCGTACCTTTGCAGCATGAGAGACGAAAAAAACGGATTGTTCCGTCAGAACGGCATCAATTATCTGGTACCGTTCATCCTGATTACCACCCTTTTCTTCCTCTGGGGGTTTGCAAGAGCTATCCTTGATGTGCTCAACAAGCACTTCCAGAACCAGTTGCATATCTCCATCACCGAGTCGTCGCTGATACAGGTGACAACCTACATGGGCTATTTCCTGATGGCAATACCTGCCGGTCTGTTCATCAACCGCTTCGGCTATCGCCGTGGTGTTGTCTTCGGACTGTTACTATTCGCTATCGGGTCGCTGCTTTTTGTACCCTGTACCGAGGCAGGTACACTCTATGCCTATCTCTTTGCCCTCTTCATCATCAGCTGTGGGCTGGTCTTTCTGGAGACTGCAGCCAACCCCTATGTGACAGAACTGGGTGCCAAGGAGACGGCTTCCAGTCGCTTGAACCTCTCACAGTCGTTCAACGGACTGGGTTGCCTCTTCGCCACGTTTGCCGTAGGACAGTTCCTGTTTGGTGGCAACGGACAGGGGAGTGTGGCCTTGCCATATGTGATCCTCGGGATGGTGGTGTTGGTGATCGCACTACTCTTCTCAAGGGTGAACCTGCCGGAGATCCGGCATGACGACGGACTGGAGGAGAAGGCAAAGTATGGACGTGAGCCGTTATTGCGAATCTGGAAGCAGCGTTATTTCGTCTATGGTCTGATAGCACTACTCGCTTATGAGGTAGCGGAGATATCCATCAACAGTTATTTCATTAACTATGTCACCGGACAGGGATGGATGGACGATCGTACGGCCTCCATGGTGCTGACCGGTGCTTTGGCCTTTTTCATGGTGGGACGTTTTGGCGGTAGTCTGATTATGCGTCGCCTCCCGGCCGAGACCATGCTCCTGATCTGTGCCTGTGGTTGTGTAGCCAGCACCATGCTGGTGCTCATGAACTTCGGTATGTACTCGATGATCGGCCTGTTGGGTATCTATCTTTTCGAGGCGGTGATGTTCCCCACTATCTTCTCTCTTGCCATCCGCGACTTAGGCAGTCTGACGAAGAGTGCCTCGTCGATTCTGATGATGACCCCTGTGGGCGGTTGTGGTTTCCTGCTTGTGGGTATCATTGCCGATGCGACGAACCTCGTCATCCCTTTTATCATCCCTCTGGTTTGTTATGTCATTGTAGGACTCTTCGGCTTCGGACTGGTGGTACATCGTGATGAGAATAAAGTCTGAAACCATGCATTTGTAAAGAATGCATCATTAATGTAGTTTATACACCTCTATATTACGTCCACTCTTTTTTGAAAGGGTGGACTTTTTATATGTCTGATTATAAACGTCTTAGTCTTTCTTGTGTGGCGTGCGAATCCACTTTTCTGATTCATGCTCATGAGTAGAGTCTCTTTTTTATATAAATTTGCATTCGGAAAGCTACAAGACGAGATAGGCCTTCATAACATACCTGAAAATGACCGGCCCCCATGTCGAGGAAGAGAAAAACTGATGGCTACATTCTAACTTAAATATTAACAATAATCAGACAAAGTATGAAAAAAAGCAGGTTCATGATGATGTTGTTGGCACTCCTGGTGTCGATGACATCTTTTGCCCAGGGAATTCTGGGAACTGTGATCGACGAGAGCGGAGAGCCCGTAATCGGAGCCTCTGTTGTCGAAAAAGGTAATCCTCAGAACGGTGCCATCACCAATCTTGATGGTCAGTTCACGTTGAAGGTCAACGAGGGTACACCTATTATTATTACTTATATCGGCTACACCACTCAAGAGGTGAAGGCCAGCAGTCACATGCGCATCACGATGAAGGAAGATGCACAGACACTGCAAGATGTGGTCGTCATCGGCTACGGTGTGCAGAAGAAGAGTGTGGTTACCGCCTCTATCGCCAAGGTTAGCTCAGAGGACCTCGAAGGAAAGACCCGTCTGCGCGCCGATGATGCCCTGAAGGGCTTGGCAGCAGGTGTGAACGTCACGTCGGCCAATGGTCAGCCTGGATCGCAATCGATGATACGTGTGCGTGGTACCGGTACAATCAACGACACCAACCCACTTTATATCATTGATGGTATGCCTGCCGACCAGTATGGTCTTGAGAGCGTAAACCCCAACGATATCGAGAGTATCGAGGTGTTGAAGGATGCTGCCTCGGGCGCTATCTATGGAGCCCGTGCCGCCAACGGCGTTATTCTGGTTACCACCAAGAAGGGTAAGATAGGTAAAACCCAGATTAACTATAACTTCAGCTACGGATGGCAGAGCGCATGGAAGCACCGTGATGTGACCAGCGCTACCGACTATGCCATCCTGCAGAACGAGAAGTATGTGAACGGAGGACAGAAACCCCTGTATGCCGACCCTTACAACCTGATCGATGCCAATGGTAATAAGATCGTAGGCTTCGGTACAGACTGGCAGGAACTGTTGTTTAACGATAATGCCCCTGTCGTACAACACGACGTGTCTGTCAGCGGTGCATCCGAGAAGATTAACTATTACCTCTCTATGGGTTATTACACTCAGGATGGTATTGTGGGTGGAAACTATGGCCGCTCGAACTATGATCGTCTGACACTACGTTCAAACAACCAGTTCAATATCTTTGACGACTCTAAGGAACGTTCGTTCCTGAACAAACTTGATATCAGCGCCAACCTCAGTTATATGCGTACGCATAGTACTGGCATCGATACCAACTCTACATGGGGCTCGCCTCTGGGTTCTGCCCTTTATCTGGCTCCATTGCTGCCAGTAACGCTCACGGGTGATGTGGCTCAGGATATGATTGACCGTTATAGCGCGTATGATCTGTACCGCGATGCTAACGGTGATCCTTACACGATTCCGAACTATGTGGGTAGCTATCAGGAGCAGAATAACCCCATCGCCATGATGCAGGGCAACCCCAGCAAGGGCTGGAGTCATAAGTTCATGCCTAAGTTCGCGATTGACCTGCAGCTGTGGGATAACCTGAAGTATCATTTTACATGGAGCGCAGAGCAGTCGTTCTGGGGCAGCGATGCTGCAACGGTTACGAAGTACTACCTCTCGGGTAACAACAACTCCGACCATACGCAGGCTTCATCCGAGAAGGCCAATGCCACACAGTGGCAGGTGGAGAACACCCTGACCTACGATAAGGAGTTTGGCAAGCACTCGATAGGTGTTGTGCTGGGACAGAGTGCCTTGAAGTACAAGGGTAGCTATGTAGGTGCATCGCATTGGAACCTGATCAACATAGGTAAGCCATATGTTGACTATACCACTGGCGGTAGCATTGAGACGACTACCGATGCTGATGGACATATCACAGGCGTGAAGAGTCTGGTCAATGGATGGGCCGGTCCATACGTTGAGCATCACCTTGCATCGCTTTTTGCACGTCTGAGTTATAACTACGACGAGAGATATATGTTCCAAGGCACGATCCGTCGTGACGGATCGAGCCGATTCGGATCGAATAATAAATATGGTGTGTTCCCTTCATTCTCAATTGGATGGAACATCATGAACGAGAAGTTCATGGAGAGCACACGCGACTGGCTGACCAACCTGAAGTTCCGTGCCAGCTGGGGTAAGAACGGTAACGAGAATATCGGTGACTTCCGCTACACGGTGCTGACCACCACAGGTGGCACCAGCAACTACTACTTCGGACGTCAGGCAGCCATGGTCTACGGTTCGAAAGCCAATGGACTGGCCAACGAGAACCTGAAGTGGGAAGAGAGCGAGCAGACCGACTTGGGTATCGACCTCGGATTCTGGAACAATAAACTGACCTTCACCGTTGACTATTATATCAAGAAGACCAACGGTATGCTGATGACCATGCCTATCCCATCGTATGTCGGCGAGACCAAGCCTATCGGTAATGTCGGCGACATGGAGAACAGTGGTATCGAGTTTGAGTTGGGTTACAAGTGGAACGTGGGCGATGCTCACTTCGCTATCAAGGGTAACGCCTCTTATCTGAAGAACAAACTGAAGAACCTGGGTAACGACACCGGTTTCCTGAACTACGGTATCTCGCAGTTCAGCGATGGTGGCACACGTGCCGAGAATGGTCAGCCTTTCCCGTACTTCTATGGATACAAGACGGCGGGCGTGCTGCAGAACAAGGCCGAGGCCGATGCTTATAATGCGAAATACGGTACGAGCTCTAACCCTGGCGACCTGATCTTTGTTGATGTGGACAACGATGGCTTCATTACCAGCAACGACCGCACCAAGATTGGTAAGCCGACACCCGATTGGACTTTCGGTATGAACTTCAACGCTGAGTGGAAGGGCTTCGACCTGAACCTTTTCTTCCAGGGTGTGAGTGGTGCCGATATCTTCGACGCTACCTGGCGACAGGACATTGAATCGGGTAATTATCCCACTTGGGTGCTGAATCGTTGGACTGGCGAAGGTACGTCGAACAAGTTACCTATGCTGAAACTGGGCGACTCGAAGAACTGGGTGGTTAGCGACATCTACGTACAGGACGGCAGCTACCTGCGCCTGAAGAACCTCGCACTGGGCTACACGCTGCCCCGTCAGCTTACGCAAAAGGCTCGCATCGAACGCTTCCGCGTTTACGTACGTGCCGAGAACCTGTTCACATGGACTAAGTACTGGGGATTCGATCCTGAGATTGGTACGGGCAGCACCTCAATGGGTGTAGACTACGGTGTTTATCCACAGGCACGCATCTTTACTGTAGGATTTAACCTCTCGTTGTAAGAATGGAAGGATTGAAGGATTTAAAGTTGAAATACATTAAAAGAAGTATTATGAATACGAAGATATATAAAGTGATGTGCGCTGGAGTGGTAGCAGTAGCGCTGACCGCTTGTAGCGACGATTTCCTGGAGGTGACGAATCCTACCGGAGAGCCTCTGGAGGAATATTATATGACCGACGAGCATCTGAGCGAGGCTTGTACTTCGGCCTATGCCCCTCTGCACTGGCCCGACTGGGATGGCAGTGCCTATAACGACCTGACTTGTGATGCTGAGATCATGGGCGATGACTTCTGGGTAGGTGGCGCCAGCATCAGTGACAACCAGCACTGGCATAAGCTCTTCAACTTTGAGGGCGACGGCAACAACACACTGGGAACCCTCTGGGGTGATTTCTATAGTGGTATCAAGCGTTGTAACGACGTGATCAAGTACTGTTCCTGGGGTGGTGGTGACAGAAAGAACCGCCAGTCGTATGAGATGCAGGCCCGACTGTTGCGTGTCTACTATTATAATATCTTGTGGCATTACTATGGCAATGTGCCCTTCTATCTTGAGAACCTGAGTGAGCCATATACGGCTCCGCAGATGAAGGCCGATGAGATCTATGCCCAACTGATGCCTGAGCTGGAGGCTATTATCGCATCGGACATACTGCCCATGCGCTGGGATGTGGCCGAGAGCGGTCGCGTGTCACAGGCAATGGCCTACATGCTGTATGCTGAGATGGTGATGTACCAGAACGACTCAGCCCGCTATCCTACTGCCCTGAACTACATGAAGCAGATAATCAGCGACTCTCAGTATCAGCTGAACCCCGACTTCAAGGATCTGTTTGATGAGAGTGGTGAGTGGTGTGCCGAGAGCATCTTCGAGATCAACTATGAGGATGATAACGGTCAGCGCGACTGGGGCACTCCGTTGCACGCAGGTGGTACCGTGTTCCCAACGCTTTGCTCGCCCAACGGTTGGGCTGGCGGTGACGGTTGGGATACTGGTAACGACGGCTGGGGATTCCTGCCCATGCGACTTGAGGCTTACAACATGTATGCCGAGAACGACAAGCGCCGTGACGTGACCTGTTGGGACGTACGTAGCTACACCTACACAGAGCGTTATCAGGATACGCACATCTGGCATGGTAAGTATCGTCCGCAGAGCGCTAATAATCAGGACTGCCCTGCATCGAAGAACCTGAACTATAACAACAACAAACGTATCTATCGCTATGCAGAGACCTTGCTGAACGCCGCCGAGCTACTGTTGCAGACTGGTGGCAGTGCTGCCGAGGCTGCAGGTTATGTCAACGAGGTACGTGCTCGTGCAGGTCTGAGCAACCTGAGTAGTGTTACCATCGATGACATCCTGACCGAGCGTCACCTGGAGTTCTGCGGTGAGGGTAAGCGTTATTTCGACCTGGTACGTGCCGAGGGTATCAGCGGCGCCACACAGAAGGCATCAACGATACTTGTGCCCGACAGCTATGGCTATCGCACGAACTCATGGACACCCAGTAAGAAGTACATTCCTCTGTCACAGAGTGAGCTCGATGCTGATAACACACTTGTTCAGAACAACTATTAATAGTTGAAGAATGGAAGAATTAAAGAATAGAAATTTGAAATAGCAAAAAGATTATGAAGAATCTGTTTATATATTCAATAGGAGTTCTGTTGACAGGTGTGATGATGACTGCCTGCTCGCCCGAAAGCTTCGACGGCGCAGACCCCAATGGTATTCCGTCAGTAAGCGATGTCGACTTTAGCATCAACGTTGATCAGGAGACCAACCAGATGATTGCCACATATACACCGCAGCCTGGTACATACCCTGTGTGGATCATAAATGGCACCACATATTCTACCCTGCAGGAGGTCGGCTATCAGAATCCTGAGGCTGGTTCTTATACCATCGACCTGAAGCTGGGTAACCGCAATGGCTTCAGTCAGGGCGTCGTGTCTAAGTCTTTCACTTTCAATGAGACCAAGATTGACTATAGCGCCGACTTCAAACGTCTGTGTGGTAAGGAGTGGCGCATCGCCAACCGCGAGGTGGCTCACATGGGTTGTGGTCCTGCCGGAACCGACGGTGCTGGCTGGTGGAGTGCCCAGCCCGACGATAAGAAGGACTTCGGTGTCTACGACGACCGCATCACCTTCACCGCCGATACCCGCAAGGGTGGTTCTTATACCTACAGTGCTGGCGAGGACGGTATGACCTATGTAAACGTGGGCTCCAAGTGGGGCGCAGGTGCCGATGCCGATATCGACGTTGCTCTGGGCAACCAGACTTCAACATGGAGCTTTGAGGTTTACGATTGGGAGGATGCGGATGGAAACGTTTCCAAGCAGACCTACATCCAGTTGGCCGCCAACACACTATTCCCGTATATCTCTGGCGATGCTCAGTACGAGAATCCTAAGTTCCGTATCGAGGAGTTGACGGCTAAGAAGATGATATTGGTTTACGACGCCCCCGACCGTAGTATAGCCTGGCGCTTTATCCTGACCAATGGCGAGGATGAGCCTGATAATAACGACACCCCAAGTGCCGACTGGGATTATGCCAGTGGTGCGAACCTGTGGAAGAGCGTTGACGACGGTACACTGTTCGAGGCCTTCGGCTACTGGTTTGCCGACGACAGTTGGACAGCACTGCCCACGCAGCCTGAGGCAACCCACAACGGCGATGTTTACGAACTCACCATCCCTGAGGGAACAGGCGGTAGTCAGTGGCAGGGTCAGTTCCATATCGACACCAAGCTCACGGCAAGCGCAGCCAAAGCCTACAACTTCTATCTGGTGATGGAGGCCGACAGCGATTGCCCGGGTGTAACCTTCAAGCTGACCGACGCTGGCGATAGCAACTTCTTCATCGAGGAGCGTAACGACGTAAAGGCCGACGTGCCATTCGTGCTGAAGCGCGAGGGCGTGACCCTGAAGGAAGGCAAGGATGCCGATGCCATCCGACTGTTCTTCGACTTTGGTGGTGCACCTGCTGGTACTCACATCAAGATCAGTAAGATTTACTTCGAGGAGGACGTTGCCATCAAGTACGATGATGCCAACAACCTGTGGAAGGGGGTTGACGAAGGAACCGTAGGCAGTGAGTTCGGCTATTGGTTCGCCGACGACAGTTGGACAGCACTGCCCACACAGCCTGTGGCAAAGCACAGCGGCGACACTTACGAGATCACACTGCCCGAGGGCATGGGTGGCAGTCAGTGGCAAGGTCAGTTCCATATCGATACCAAGCTCACGGCATCAGCTGCTAAGGCTTATCACTTTAAGATGGTCGTTGAGGCCGACGATGATTGTCCTGGCGTAACCATCAAACTGACCGATGCTGGCGATACCAACTTCTTCTGCGAGGGTCGTCACGATATCCAAGGCGGCAAACCGTTCGAGTTCGTTCTGAAGGGTGCAACTCTGAAAGAGGGCCAGGATGCCGATGCCGTCCGACTGTTCTTCGACTTCGGAGGTTCGCCCGCAGGCACCAACATCAAGATCAGTAAGATTACGCTTATAGAAGCTCAATAACAGAATAATTAATGAAACGTTGCATGCTTAACACGCTATTGCTCTCACTCACCGTGGCCCTTTGGGGCTGCGGTGGGGGTGGCGATGAACCGGAGCCCGTTGCTCCGTCAATCACCACTTCGGTGGAGTCCATCAGTGCACCTGCAACTGGGGGCTCTTATACCATCAGTGTTACCACCACCGGCAAAGAGTGGGGCGCGTATGCTGAAGGTGATTTCATAAAGGCCACTGCCCAGTATGCATCAAACGCGGTGGCAGTGACTGTCGACGAGAATCCTAATACCACAGAGCGTACCGGTAACGTCGTCATCATGTCAGGCACTGCCCGCAAGAGCATCCGCATCACCCAGGCAGCGGCCGAGAAGTCGGCCTACAATGCCCCCGAAGGCTATAAGCTGGTGTGGCAGGATGAGTTTGATGAAGGGACAGAGTTGAACGCTGACGACTGGACACATGAGGTGAAAGGCAAGGGATGGGTGAACCACGAACTGCAGGAGTACGTGAACCACAAGACGCCCGATGGTGCACTGGTCACCCAAGTGAAGAACGGTACCCTGCGTATCACGGCCCTGAAGGAGAACGGTAAGATCTACTCTGGTCGTGTATATGCCCATGTCAAGGAGGGTTGGAAGTACGGCTATATCGAGGCCAGCATCAAACTGCCCAAGGGCAAGGGCACATGGCCTGCCTTCTGGATGATGCCGGTCAACTTCCGTTCGTGGCCTGCCGATGGCGAGATCGATATCATGGAGGAGGTGGGCTATCACCCCGACTATGTGTCGTCGAGTCTGCATGCCAATGCGCATGTCCACTCGAACAACACGCAGGTGACCCACGAGATGAAGTGTGCCGGTGCCGAGGGTGAGTTCCATACCTATGCCATCCTTTGGACGGCCAATAATATCACCACCTATGTGGATGGGAAAGTGCAACTGAGTTACGACAACCGTGGTCTCGGTCGCGACGACTGGCCCTACGACGATCCGTTCTACGTGATCCTGAACCTGGCTTGGGGTGGCGACTGGGGCGGTGCTCAGGGCGTTGACGAGAGTGCTCTGCCCGCCACGATGGAGGTAGATTATGTACGTGTATTCCAGAAGAAGTAAGAATGAATGGTAAAGAAGATCATATGATGAGGATTAATTGTTTGTTGAAATCAGCGTTAAAGGGATGGGGATGGGTAGAGGTCCTGCCTTTTTACCTATTGGCCTTTCTGCCTTTAGCCAACGCGCAGACACCTGTCTATCTCGACGAGTCGAAGCCTGTGGAACAGCGTATCGAGGATGCCCTGTCCCGGATGACGCTCGATGAGAAGATCGCTGTGATCCATGCGCAGTCGAAGTTCTCCAGTCCTGGTGTGAAGCGTCTGGGCTTCCCTGACCTCTGGACCGACGACGGTCCTCATGGTGTTCGTCCCGATGTGCTCTGGGACGAGTGGGTGCAGGCCGGACAGACCAACGACTCGTGTGTGGCCTTCCCCGCACTGACCTGTCTGGCGGCCACATGGAACCCCCAGATGGCGCGCCTCTATGGCGAGAGCCTTGGTGAGGAGGCCCTCTATCGTAAGAAGAGCGTCATCCTCGGTCCGGGTGTCAACATCTATCGTACGCCTCTCGGCGGACGGAACTTCGAGTATATGGGTGAGGACCCGCTGCTCGCCTCCCGTATGGTGGTGCCCTATGTGCAGGGCCTCCAGTCGAAGGGCGTGGCCGCCTGTGTGAAGCACTATGCGCTGAACAACGACGAGGAGTATCGCCATCAGGTGAACGTCGTCGTGAGCGATCGTGCCCTTCACGAGATCTACCTGCCTGCCTTCAAGGCGGCGGTGACAGAGGGTGGGGCATGGGCCATCATGGGTGCCTATAACCTCTACCGGAACCAACACAATTGTCATAATAGCATTCTGCTCAACAAGATACTGAAACACGACTGGGGCTTCGATGGTGTGGTCATCAGCGACTGGGGCGGATGCCACGATACCGACGAGGCCGTCACCAATGGTCTCGATCTTGAGTTCGGCACCTGGACCGACGGACTGACCATGGGACGTACCAATGCCTACGACAGCTATCATATGGCTGAGGCTTACAAGCAGGCCATCCGTGAGGGTCGATACACCACGAAAGAGCTCGACGAGAAGGTGCGCCGTGTGCTCCGCCTGTTCTATCGGACGACGATGCAGCGCGAGAAACCGTTCGGCTTCCTCTGTTCGGAGAGTCATTACGACGCAGCCCTGAAGATTGCCCAGGAGGGTATCGTGCTGTTGAAGAATGAGACCGCTCCCGGTCTTCCGAAAGACGAGGGTCTTCTGCCGCTCACCATGGAGAAGTTGGAACGCCTGTCAACTGGCGCTTCTGATGGGGTGAGGTTGCTCGTAGTCGGTGAGAACGCCATCAAGATGATGACGGTTGGTGGAGGCTCCTCCTCACTCAAGGTCCAGAAAGAGATCCTCCCCCTCGATGCTATCCAGGCCAGATGTTCAGAGTCCAATGTCCAATGTTCCTATGCCCGTGGCTATGTCGGTGACACCATCCAGAGCTACGACGGTGTGACCGTGGGGCGCTCGCTCTATGAGGCTCGCTCGGCCGAGGAGCTGAAGGCAGAGGCAGTGGCCAAGGCCAAGGAGGCCGATGTGGTCATCTTCTTCGGTGGACTTAACAAGAGCGACTATCAGGACAGTGAGGGGCACGACCGTCGCCAGTATGGTCTGCCTTACGGACAGGATGAGCTCCTCGAGGCGCTCCTCGCGGTCAACAAGCACATCGTCTATGTCAACATCTCTGGCAATGCTGTCGCCATGCCTTGGCTCAACAAGGTGCCTGCCGTCGTGCAGGGCTGGTTTATCGGTTCCGAGGCCGGTGAGGCCCTGGCGTCTGTGCTGATGGGCGACGTGAACCCTTCCGGCAAACTGCCCTTCACCTGGTATCAGCGTCTGGAGGACTGTGGTGCTCATGCCTTGAACACCTATCCTGGTACGTGGCGCGACGACCATCAGGTGATCGACGAGGCGTACAAGGAGGGTGTCTATGTGGGCTATCGGTGGACCGACAAGCAGAAGGTGCGTCCGCTCTTCGCCTTCGGTCATGGCCTGAGCTATACCACGTTTAAGTTTGGTAAGCTCACCGCCGACAGACAGCAGCTCACGGCCGACGAGACGATCACCTTCACCGTGAGTGTCACCAATACCGGTCGTCGGGCTGGCAGCGAGACCGTCCAACTCTATATCGCAGACAAGAAAGCCTCGGTCGACCGACCGGTGAAGGAGCTGAAGGCCTTCCAGAAGGTGTTCCTCCAGCCGGGCGAGACTACCGATGTGAAGCTCACGATAGGGCGTGATGCCCTGAGCTTCTATGATGAGACTACACAGGCCTGGAAGGCCGAACCGGGCGAGTTCGAGGCGCTCGTAGGCTCCGCCTCCGACCGTCTGTCAGCTAAGTATACCTTCAGACTGAGATAATGATGGATTTAGAATACATATATTGATAGTAGGTAGTTGGAAGATTGTTTTTAGGTGTAAACAAGAGGAAGTCTGGGAAAGAATGCTTTCCCGGACTTCTTTTTCTCTCGCTTATTCGTATCTTTGCGATTTTAATCGCGAAGATACTCCGTCTCGGAAATCTCTCTTTTGTTATAAACTCTCTCAACTTTTCGTATCTCTGTGCTCTGCGAGCACGAAGATACTCCGTTTAGATTGTTATACACTCTCTCAACTTTTCGTATCTCTGTGCTCTACGAGCACGAAGATACTCACGCTCGGAAAAATCCAAATAAATTTGGTTTTTCTCTCGCTTATTCGTATCTTTGTCCCACGAAAGTGGAAACGATGAAGAAGATACTGTTGCTCTTGGTGCTGCTGACGGTCGTGGGTGTCGGCTCAGCGGCTCGCCACCATGACTTGCAGGCCTATTGCAAGGTGGTTGACGAGGCGATTGCTCATTCTGCCGATTATGTGGCGGCTCACGAACAGAAGATCGGAGTGGCCCGACGGGAGCTGGCTTACGAGACCACCCTGAAAGGCCGGTACCAGTGCAACTACAGATTGTACGAGCTCTACAAGCCCTTCGTGAGCGATTCCGCCATGTATTTCCTTCGTCAGTGTATTACCTTGGCCGATGGCATGGGCGACGTGTCTTCAGCTGTCAGATGCCGTTCGCAGTTGGCCATCCGTTGTTCGAACATCGGTATGTACGACGAAGCACTGAGCATCCTCGACTCCATCAAGAACCTGAACGTCGACACCTTGGCACTGGGCACCTATTACGAGGCCTACAACAACGTGTATAGCGAACTGGCTTATTATACTCATCTGGACTATATGCACCAGAACTATCTGGAGAAGGCTTATCACTATGAGCAGCTGATGATGGACGCTCTGCCACCTACCAGTGAGTCGTGTTTCCTGCGCAGGGAGCAGCGTGCTCAGGGCGAGGGCAGGTTGGAAGAGTCTATGCGTATCAACGACGAGTGGATGAAGACCGTGGAACCCGGTTCTCATCCGTATGCCATGGTGGCTCTCTACCGGTATATTGAGTATAAGCTGCGGCGCGACAGTGTGCAGATGATGCACTGGCTGGTGGAGTCGGTGCTGGCCGATATCCGACATGCCGCCATGGACCAGGGGTCGATGTGGGAACTGGCCAACGAGCTGATGCTTAATGGCGATATCGACAAGGCCTCGAGTTATATCAGTTTTACCAGCGACTGTGCCAACAGGTACGGGTCGCGACAGCGTAACTGGCAGATAGCCCCGTTGCTCACCACCATCGCGAAGAACTATAAGAGTCAGAGCGAGCGTACCACGTCTCAGTTGCGCATGGCCCTGGTGGGCATCAGTGTGCTGGCGTTGCTGCTGCTCGGCGTGCTCTTGTTCCTCCATCGCCGTAACCGTCAGCTGGATGCCGCCCGTAAGGCGCTGAAGGGTTCGAACGACGAGCTGGCGTCGGCCAATCAGCAGTTGGCCGCCCAGACGGATGAGTTGTCGGCACTGAACAGTGAGCTGTCGATGCTGAACTCCCAGCTCTCCGAGAGCAACCGTGTGAAGGAGGAGTATATCGGACGCTTCATGAGTCTCTGCTCACAGTATATCGACAAGATCGACGACTATCGGAAGATGGTCAACAAGAAGATGAAGAACAAGGAGCTCGACGAGCTGTTCCGCCTCTCGAAGTCGACCGAGCTGAAGGAGCATGAGCTGGAGGAGCTCTATCAGAACTTCGACTCTGTGTTCCTGCATCTCTTCCCGAACTTCGTCAACGACTTCAATGCTCTGCTGCAGCCCGACATGCAGGTGCGTCCGAAAGAGGAGAACCGGCTGACGACGGAGATCCGTATCTTCGCCTTGATCCGTCTGGGTATCGAGGACTCCTCGAAGATCGCGGAGTTCCTGCACTACAGCGTGAACACGATCTATAACTATCGGGCGCGGATCAAGAACGGTGCTCTCGACAACCGTGAGAGCTTCGAGCGCCGCATCAAGCAGTTGGGAATGATTCAATAACTTAACCATATTATCAATAATGAAAAGAATAATCTTCACGCTTACGCTCATGGTGGCACTCATGAGCGCACAGGCCCAGATCCTGTACAAGATCTCTGGTCGTGGACTGACCGCACCCTCTTATATCGTGGGCACCTATCATCTGGCCCCCGTGTCGTTCGTTGACTCCATCCCTGGCATCCGTCAGGTCATGGCCGACTGCCAGCAGGTGTACGGCGAACTGGTGATGGCCGACCTGCTTGGTTCCGACAGTCTGGCGCAGATTCAGCTGGCGATGCTGCTGCCCGAGGGTATGACACTCGACAATCTGTTGGATACCGACGAGATGGGACGTCTGAATGCCTATATGAAACAACTGATTGGCTTCGACATGACCAACCCGATGATAGCCCAGCAGATGAGCAGGATGACACCGTCGGCCCTGAGCACGACCCTGTCGGCGCTCTCTTATATGAAGAAGAGTGGTAGCATAGACTTGCAGAACTCCTTCGACGACTACTTCCAGAAGGAGGCCCGGGCTCAGGGTAAGGGCGTGGGCGGACTGGAGACGGTGGCCTTCCAGATCAAGACGCTCTTCCAGGGACAGACGCTCGAGCGCCAGAAGGAGCTGCTGATGTGTCTGGTCGATCATGCCGACTTCATGGACCAGATGGCCGAGAACGTTGTCCGTGCTTTCTTTGCGCAGGACCTTGACGCCATCCAGAAGGCGATGGAGGCGAAGCTGAACAACAGCTGCGACAACACGCCGGAAGAGGATGCGGAGATCCTTGACAAGCGTAATGCCGACTGGCTGACGAAGATGCCCGCCATCATGGCAGAGAAACCGACGCTCTTTGCTGTCGGCGCTGCCCACCTGTATGGTGAGAAGGGTGTACTGCACCTGCTCCGCACCGCCGGCTACACCGTGGAGGGTGTCACCAAGTAACCGCCCTTCCCGTGACGTGCTTTTGTCCTAAAAAAGTGACTAAAAAAGCACTCGTCTGAAGTC
>Ga0265299_10002107_pt1 | contig 20993 bp, 22 predicted proteins | sample AusTroGonzalo_MG_4_FD_193485 | JGI IMG/M metagenome (GOLD analysis project Ga0265299, IMG submission 193485) | Bovine rumen microbial communities from tropical cattle in Woodstock, Queensland, Australia - Gonzalo_02 | ecosystem: Host-associated > Mammals > Digestive system > Stomach > Rumen ... | reverse complement strand
ACGCATCGAGGCCGGCAACTTTATAAAGCGAGTCGGGAGCCGGAATGCCAAGCTCGGCAAGACTGTCAATCGTTGCCTGGGCGGCAAGTTTCTCCCTCTTCTGCCTTGCGATGTTCTCCGGCCTCTTAGCCTCGGCTTCGGCCATTGCCTTCCGCCTTGCTTCCGCCGCTTTATTCTCGGCCTCAGCTATAGCATCGAAAAGGATATCGTCACGTTCCTTCATACGGGCTGATACATCCGCGTCCGGAATGTCGCAGCGGCGCACTGTGTAAACCAGCAAGGTGTCCGCGGCGAAAAAGAGAGAGTCCTTCACATGGTTCTCGTTCTCCCCGTAGTAGAACACCGCCGGGTTGAGAGTGAACTCCATGTGCTGGTTGTTGAGGGAGTCCGTCACCACTATAGCCTTATGCGCCACGAACGCAGCTTCGTGGAGGGTGTCGAGCACCTGGACGTTGTGATAGGCTTCATACCTCGGGATACGGCGGTAGTAATAAACCTCATCCGCCCACATCTCATAATCCGGGTCATTGATGTAAACATCGTTGCTGAAGCAGATTACATCGTTGTCGGTGTCATACCAGCCCGCCAGAGCCTTGACAAACCCGTTTTCCCTCCATACATAGGTCTTGTCGCGGAAATAAGCCTTCTTCTCCGCGGAAAGATAGTCCATCTTTTCAGTGATGAGAAAAATGGAGTCTGTGAACATCTGGACGTTTTCCTGGAAGGTGAACACCTCGTGTGCAGCCGCATAGATGCCGGTGGTACCCTCGATGACGTTGCCGTCCCTGTCCTTCATCGAGCCTCCGTGGCGGAAGATTGCAAGGCTGTCCCTGGTGTTGTAGTCGAGATTGTTTGTGCGCAGGGTGTCCCCCTCGCTGTTGAACACATCGACCAGCGGCCCGCGGAACTGTGCGAGGTCTTCATTGATCAGATAGGTAAGGCTGTCACTGCGCAGTATGGTCTGGTCCTGTACCAGCCTGACCCTGCCGTAGGCCTTGATGACTTCCCGGTCGATGTCCCACGCCGCAGAGTCGCAGAACATATAGGCTCCGTTGTGGAAGAATGCTGCGGGACCTTTGATTAGGCGGAAATTGCGGTAGCCGATTTTTGTGAGCTTGGCCCACTCGGCGTTCAGAAGGGTGATAATGCTGTCAGCCGCAACAGGCTGTTGGCGCGTCTGCGCCTTCGCAGGGCAAAAGCAGACCAGCAACAGAATTGCAGTTGTTATTATTGCCTTGCGGAACATCGTTTATTTAATCCAGCCTTGTCTTGAGAAAGTGCATCCGGCGAATACCGGGTCTATCACTATATAGGTCGTCTTCTGCTTGTCCTTGATGAAATCGTTGATGGCAGTGTTGGCGTTACGGTTGTTGGAAACGTTCGTCAGTATGTCGTAGTCCCCGTCGTAAGTGGCCACATGCGAAGGAATAATCTCCTCGAGCTTGATAATCTTGTAGATGGTGTTGCCCCTGCCCTCATTGTCAACCGACTCGAAAGGATCTGAGATATCACCTACTTTCATGTCCCTGATGACAATGTAGTCGTTCGGTTTGAGCTGGTCCTTGTCGAACACTGCGGAACCTGTATTCTCATCGACCATTACGCCGCCGTTGGTGCGGGTCTTGAAATCTTCCGAGAATGCCCATGCTGCCTGCTCGAACGTCATCAGACTGTCCACGACAATCAGGGTCTTTATACTGTCGAGTCTTGCGAAGGCCCTGTTACGGTTCTCCGCAGTATATTTGGGTTTGATAAGGATGTGGCGGGCATTGAACATGTCGCCTTCCTTCTCAATCATCTGGATGATGTGGAAGCCGTCGGGGGTTTCCACTATAGGCGAAACCTGGTCCACCTTCAGTGCAGTCGCGGCATCGGAGAATGCAGGCCAGTAGATAGTCTTGTTGGCCATGCCGAGTTCTCCTCCCCTCGCCGCGCTCCCCGGGTCTTCGGAATAAAGCCTTGCAAGAGATGAGAATCTCTCGCCGTTGACTATCCTTTCGCGGATTTCGAGCAGCCTTTCCTTGACCAGCGTTGCTGCAGAATCCCTGTCAGGATAGAGCACTATCTGGCGCAGGCGGTACTGGTCCGGAATCACAGGCATATCCTCGGGAGCGGTGGTGTCGGCAAAGGCCTTTATATCACGCGGAGTAAGTTTGGGAATTGAAGAAACAACCTCCTGCTGCATCTTCTGGGTCAGCAGCTGCTCTTCTATGGCTGTGCGCCAGAGAGCTTCCAAATCGTAACGAGATTTGCCGAAATAGTCTTCCATCGCCTTCTCTCCGCCCAGCTGGGTGGTGATGCTGGCAATCCTCTGGCTGAGGTTTTCCTGCACTTCGGCGGAAGTGACTACCAGTGAATCGAGCCGGGCCTGGGTAAGGAACAGTTTGGATATAAGGGCTTCTTCTAGGATTTCACACCTTGCATTGCGGTCGGCCACCATGCCGTTCGCCCTCATCATCTGCACCTCCTGCTCTACGTCGGAAAGCATTATGGCGTCATTGCCCACCAATGCCACTATCTTGTCTATCAGACCATCTTGATATCTCTGAGCCGAAGCGCTGAAGCAACCTATAGTCAGGGCTGCGACCAAAACGGCAAAACGTTTAATCATATCTCTTCAGTTTATTTTTTTCGAGGGCTTCATTCAGCAAGTCCCGTTCCAATTTTGACAATATTTCCTGCTTTCTGACGCTTATTATCGCATCTTTTATCTTTTCTTCGTTGTATTCCACCGGAGTGAGGGCTTGCGGAGCATATCTTTCCACTAAGAACAACAGTGTGTTCTTCTGCTCCCCTTCCAGTATATATCCGCCCAGAGATGCAGACATCGCTTCAAGTTCGGCGGACGGCAGGCCGATATCCCTGGCCAGCCGCTGGATGGAAACATATCTCCCTCCGTAGTCCTCATACCTTTCCGCATAGGAACGGCTCATTTCCGTCAGTTCGGTCAACTTCTCGTCATCATCGGTATTATAGAGGTTCCTTATGTTGGAATAATACGGGGAACGTTTGGATATCACTATAAACCTTGCCTTCACTACGGAGTAGTCGTAGCGGAAACTCTGGGGGTGAGCCTCATAAAACTCCTCAATCTGCCTGCGGCTCACCGCAGTGTCAATGCGGCTTTCCATGAACATTTTTTCGTACCTGAAGCTCAGCAGGTTGTTGCGGAAATCCTCCACCTCCCTGGAAATGTCTCTCTCTTCGGGGGTGAGCTGTTCCTGAGCCTTGAGAGTCTTCAGCCTTACCAGAGCCCAGTTGCGCACGTACATCTCCACCATGTATGCACTGTCCTCCGCACTCGTCCCTGCCGGAAGGAGCTTTTCCACTTCACTGCGGTAGAGCACATCCTGTCCTATGCTGGCAAGCACGTCCTGCGTGGGCTGGAAAACGTTGCAGGAGCTCACCAGCAGCATGATGACGGTCAGTGCGCAGAAGAGCTTCATTATCTGCTGTAATTCGGAGCCTCCCTGGTTATCGATACGTCGTGAGGATGGCTTTCAGCCATGCCTGCGGCCGTTATCTTTACGAATTTTGCGCTGCGCAGCTCCTCGATGTTGTGTGCGCCGCAATAGCCCATGCCGGCCTTGAGACCGCCCACAAGCTGATAAATCACTTCGGCAAGTGTGCCCTTGTAGGGAACCTGAGCCACGATGCCTTCAGGCACGAGCTTCTTGATGTCTTCTTCCATATCCTGGAAGTAGCGGTCCTTGGAACCTTTCTGCATGGCTTCGAGAGAGCCCATTCCGCGGTAGGACTTGAACTTGCGGCCGTTGAGGATGATGGCCTCGCCGGGAGCCTCCTCGACGCCTGCGAAGAGTGAACCGGCCATGATGGTGGATGCTCCCGCCGCCAGCGCCTTGGTGATGTCACCGGAGTAGCGTATGCCGCCGTCTGCGATGACGGGGATTCCGCTGCCCTTGAGAGCCTGGGTAGCATTCATAATCGCCGTGAGCTGGGGTACTCCGATGCCGGCGATGATGCGGGTGGTGCAGATGGAACCGGGGCCTATGCCGACCTTGACCGCGTCAACTCCGCATTCCTTGAGAGCTGTTGCTGCCTCTGCTGTGGCAATGTTACCGGCTACTATCTGTAGGTGCGGGAATGCCTTGCGGATTTTCTTGATGGTTTCCAGAACGAAAATCGAATGGCCGTGAGCTGTGTCGAGCACAATCGCGTCAATATCGACGCTCACCAGCTTCTCTACTGTTTCAAGGCTGTGGGAATTGATGCCTACGGCAGCTGCTGCGAGCAGCCTTCCCTTTGCATCCTTGCTGGCTGTGGGGTTGTTCTTTATCTTCTTGATGTCCTTGTAGGTGATGAGCCCGACCAGACGGCCGTTCTTATCCACTACGGGGAGCTTCTCGACTTTGTATTTGCGCAGCACTTCTATGGCCCTCGGAATATCATCGCCATGGTCGATGGTAACGAGGTTTTTGCTGGTCATCACGTCCTTGATGGGGGTTGCAGGGTTGTCTTCAAAACGGAGGTCGCGGTTGGTTACGATGCCTATCAGCCTGAAAGAGGAATCCACCACGGGAATGCCGCCGATATGGTTCTCGGCCATGAGCTTGAGGGCGTCTCCCACGGTCTGGCTCACGTCGATTGTCACCGGGTCGTAAATCATTCCGTTCTCGGCTCTCTTCACCTTGCGCACCTGATCCATCTGCTCTTCTATGGTCATGTTCTTGTGAATGACGCCGATGCCACCCTCACGTGCAATGGCGATGGCCAGTTTGGCGTCCGTCACAGTATCCATGGCGGCGGAAACTATGGGCACGCTCAGAGGGATTTCCCTCGTGAACATGGTGTTGGTAACTACATTGCGCGGAATTACCTCGCTGCGGGCCGGAACCAGCAGCACGTCATCGAAGGTGAGACCTTCCATAACCACTTGTTCGGATAACTGTTGCATCATATTCTGTAACCTCCTTATATAATCGTCCTAAATTTAGCAAATATACAATAATTTGTGTTTACAACAACCGCCCCTGCCATGTATCGCGTTCCACGAGCCTTTTTTCGAGCATTTCAAGCAGCTGGGGATTGCGTATCAGCCCCCAGGGGGTCTCGTTGACGAAGCGGGGCGGCACTTCTCCGGCAAAGCGTTCGATGCAGATCTCCGGTCTGAGCCTCTCGAGGAAATCCACGAAGAAATCTATGTAGCCTTCAAGCGTGAAAGTCACGAAATCATCCCTCTTCTCCCTGTACTCGCGTTCCATTGCGGTTCCTTTGATAATCTGAAGCTGGTGGAATTTGACGCTGTCCAGCGGTAACGCGTTGATCACCGGAGCCGTCTCCATCATCATCGGGACGGTCTCTCCAGGCAGCCCGAAGATGAAATGGGCGCACTGCATGATGCCTTTCGCGGCTGTAAGTTCGACTGCCTTGCGGGCCTGCCCGAAGCTATGCCCTCGGTTTATCCTGCGCAGCGTTTCGTCGTAGCAAGATTCTATGCCATATTCGACAATCACCACCTTGTCCTTCGACAGCTCCCGCAGATAATCCAGTTTGCGGGCGTCTATGCAGTCGGGGCGGGTTCCTATGACTATGCCCACGATGCCCTCATGTCCGAGGGCTTCTTCGTAAGCCTTCTGCATCATCTCCAGAGGGCCGTGGGTGTTGGAATAGGCCTGGAAATAGGCAAGGTATTTCGTCACTGAACGGTAGCGGCCCCTGTGGAATTCCATGCCCTCATCCAGCTGGCGGGTGATGGATTTGTCGGGGGTGCTGTAATTAGGGTGAAAGGCTGCGTTGTCGCAGTACGTGCAGCCTCCGGTGGAAAGGGTGCCGTCGCGGTTGGGACAGCTGAAACCGGCATCAACCACGAGCTTCTGCAGCCTGCAGCCGTATTTCGCCTTCAGGAAGCTTGTGAAACTGTTGTAGCGCCGTTTTTCCATTATATTGCAACGATGCCCCTGCGGGAGAACCTCAGGGGCATCATCATTAACCTGTCGATGAATTTAGAACTGGACTTTCGGGGCGACGTCGCTGCCCTCGGCTGCCTGGAAATAGGCCTTCTTCTCGAAGCCGGCTATCCCGGCGATGATGCTTGCCGGGAATTTGCGAATCATGCTGTTGTAGGGCTGAACAGCCTCGTTGAACTTGTTGCGTTCCACTGCAATGCGGTTCTCGGTGCCTTCGAGCTGAGCCTGCAGCTCCTTGAAATTCTCGGTAGCCTTGATGTCGGGATACTGCTCCACTACTACCATGAGACGACCCAGGCTCTGGCTGAGAGCGTCCTGAGCGGACTGGAAAGCAGCCATGTTCTCTTCCGTGAGATTGGCGGGGTCGATGGTGGTCTGGGTGGCCCTTGCGCGGGCGTCTATTACCGCCTCGAGAGTGGATTTCTCAAACTCGGATACACCTTTGACGGTCTCCACCAGATTCGGAATCAGGTCTGCGCGACGCTGATATACATTCTCTACGTTGCCCCATGCCCTGGAAACGTTTTCCTCGGCGGCAACCATCCTGTTGTTGGTCCGCACTCCCCATAACACGAGGACTGCCACCACGATGAGGGCTATCAGCCAGCCCCCGATTTTCTTTCCTGCTGCCATAGTTTTATTTTACTAATGCACTTAACTTCTCGAAAAGTTTGTCATATCCTTCGAAAAGGTCTTTCTGGATGTTTTTGTAATGAGCATTCACTTCCTTGCCCTCCAGACGGACGAACTTCTCCACTCCCTTCGCGTTTGTAACGACTTTCTTGGGGAAATTGACACGGGAGGTCAGGCTCTCTGCCAAAGCGATGCCTTCGGTGATGAGCCCTGCGACTGCTTCCTCTTTCTTCCCTTCGCTGAATTCGTTGTACAAAAGGCAGTCGCTGATGAAATCATTCATGAGGAATTTGATATCCTTCTTGATAACTCTTAAATTCATAGTATGTTCTTTCTTTGATTCGTTTACCATTTGTTGAGGGGCAGGCCGTACATTTTCATGTGGACCTGATCCTTCACCTTCTCTATTACTTTTTCGTTGTCTATATTGTTCAGTACATTGTCTATCATGTCCACGATGGTGAGCATGTCCTTCTCCACAAGGCCTCTCGAAGTCACGGCCGGAGTACCGACGCGGATGCCCGAGGTCTGGAAGGGAGAACGGCTGTCGAAAGGCACCATGTTCTTGTTGACGGTGATGCCGGCCCTGACAAGGGTATTTTCTGCCACCTTGCCGGTCAGTTCGGGGAATTTGGTGCGCAGGTCGATGAGCATCAGGTGATTGTCGGTGCCGCCGGAAACCACGTGGTAGCCTTTGTCCATGAACGCCGCAGCCATCGTTTTCGCATTGGTGGCAACCTGCTGCTGATAGACCTTGAAGTCGGGCTGCAGGGCCTCGAAGAACGAAACGGCCTTGGCTGCTATACAGTGCTCGAGCGGGCCGCCCTGAACACCCGGGAAGACGCTCGAATTGATCATCTGCGACATCATCTTGACCTCGCCCTTGGGAGTCTTGACACCCCACGGGTTCTCGAAGTCCTTTCCTATGAGTATGATGCCGCCGCGGGGACCGCGAAGGGTCTTGTGCGTGGTGGATGATACGATGTGCGCGTATTTGACAGGGTTCTTCAGCAGTCCGGCTGCAATAAGGCCTGCAGGATGGGCCATGTCAACCCAGAGGATTGCTCCTACGCGGTCTGCAATGTCCCTCATGCGCTCCCAGTCCCATTCACGCGAATAGGCCGATGCGCCGCCTATGATGAGTTTCGGCTTGTATTTGAGAGCCTGAGCCTCCATGTCGTCGTAGTCTATAAGGCCTGTCTCTTCATTCAGCCTGTAAGCTACGGCATTGTAGAGTATTCCCGACATATTGACCGGAGAGCCGTGGGTGAGATGTCCGCCGTGGGCAAGGTCCAGCCCCATGAAGGTTTCGCCCGGCTTGAGACAGGTCATCATGACGGCCATGTTCGCCTGGGCTCCGGAGTGCGGCTGCACATTCGCATATTCCGCATCGAAGATCTTGCAAAGGCGGTCGATGGCAATCTGCTCCACCTGGTCGACGACTTCGCAGCCGCCGTAATATCTGGCGTTGGGATAACCTTCTGCGTATTTATTGGTAAGCACAGAGCCCAAGGCTTCGAGAACCTGCTTGCTCACGAAGTTTTCCGATGCTATGAGTTCTATGCCGTTAGTCTGGCGCTCTTCTTCTTTTTTAATCAAGTCCAGAATTTGAAAGTCTTGCTTCATGGGATGATTTCTTTGGTATCGCGCAAAGATAACAAATGATTCTTACCTTTGCAGGCAAATGAAGTAAAAATGTTCCGTAAACTTGTCAACGATGAGCTCGGAAGAATTTCCGTTGAGGAGTTCAAATCGGCCCCTAAGGAAGATGTTGTCGTTGTCCTTGACAGCGTCCGCAGCCAGCACAACATAGGTTCGGCATTTCGCAGTTGCGACGCCTTCAGGGTGAGCAAACTGTTCCTTTGCGGCATCTGCGCGGTGCCTCCTTCTGCCCAGATTCACAAGGCCGCCCTCGGTGCTGAGTTCAGCATGGACTGGGAATACTGCGAAAACACGATGGACACAGTAGAAAGGTTGCGAAGCGAGGGCTATGTCATTGTCAGCGTTGAGCAAGCCGAAGGTTCTACTTCTTTGGAGGACTTCCACAGGCAGGCAGGTTTGAAATACGCTCTAATCTTCGGCAACGAGGTGCACGGCGTGGCGCAGGATGTGGTTTCTGCGAGTGACCTTTGTCTCGAAATTCCCCAATACGGCACCAAGCACTCCCTCAATGTCTCTGTCTCCGTCGGCATCGTCCTGTGGGCGCTGCTCGGCGGCTTGCGCTCCTGAGCGCGGCGAAGGGTTTTATCTGTCTATAACCACCTCTGTGAAATAGCCGATATACAGGGCCGAAGATTCCGCTTCATAGGTTCTTCCTTCAACGACCGTATATTCTACACCGTCGATGACAACCTTAGGGCAGGACGGATAGCATGAAAGCTTGTCGAACTGATAGCCTTCGTTCCAGTATGCAGTTATGTCGTGGACGGAATCGTCCCCGAAAATGGTGGGACATTTGAATTTGTATATCAGATGGTCCTGAAGGATGTCAGCACCGCCCTGGATGATACAACGGAAGTTCAGATACCAGTCACCTTCAGGCCCGTATGTCCCGTCCGGATTGGTAGGCTGCATATAATGCTGGTCATCGAATTTGGACAGGGTCAATATGGTCGTGATACGCTCTTCCGGTATATCTGCATCGGCCGGAAAAAGCTCGAGGCTGAATTTATCGGGGTCGATTTCGCCTGCCCACGGCTTGCCTTCGGCAGTTTTGTACATATCATCGGCAAGCGGGGTCGCAAGGTCGTTCCCTTCCGCATCCTTGAAGTTGATATGCAGGAAATAGTAATATTGTTTAGAGTTCGGGGGAATGACCGGATTGAACCAGTCGCATGAAGTAAGTACAACAGCCGCGATGGCAAAAATGAATGTAAATCGTATTGTTTTCATGATACTCTCAGATTAAGTTTTGAAAAGATACTTAAAAGACATACTCCATACCAGAAAACACGTAAAACCCCGAAATACGTCTTCTTCCCGCCGATATTTCCTACATTTTGAGGCGAAAAAACGCCGTATGACGGTCTACACCATTCCGCTGAAGCCCATAAAGGCCATAGCCATGATGCCTGCAGTTATCAGGGCGATGGGGACTCCTTTGAACTGCTTGGGAACGTTCGAAAGCTCAAGCTGCTCGCGGATGCCCGCGAAAAGCACGATGGCCAGGCCGAAGCCTATGGCGCTCGCAATGGCAAATACTACAGACTGGCCGAGATTCAGCATGTGAGCCTCACCTCCGAAAGTAAACTGCTTCTGCACAACCATCAAGGCCACTCCGAGAACGGCGCAGTTGGTGGTGATAAGGGGCAGGAAGATGCCGAGGGCCTGATAGAGCGAAGGGCTTATCTTCTTTATGATGATTTCGACCATCTGAACCAGGCCGGCAATCACAAGGATGAAGCAGACTGTCTGCAGGAACTCGACGCCGAACGGGACGAGGACATAATATTGCAGCAGATAAGTGACGCAGGTGGCCAGAGCCATGACGAAGGTCACGGCAGCCGACATGCCAAGCGCAGTGCCGACCTTCTTGGACACTCCCAGGAACGGACACACGCCCAGGAACTGTGACAGAAGTATGTTGTTTACAAATACTGCTGATATGATGATAAGTATATATTCCATGGCGCGAACTATTTAGTTGTCAATTTCCTGAAAAGTACCATCAGATATCCGAGCACGATGAAGGCGCCCGGAGCAAGCACGAAGAGCAGCATTCCGTCCGGAGCCATGAACTTCCAGCCGAATGCGCTGCCGCTGCCGAGTATCTCGCGGACGAGCCCCACAACGGTCAGGGACAGCGTGAAGCCGAGCCCGATGCCGAGGCCGTCACAGGCCGAATCGAGCACTCCGTTCTTGTTGGCAAAAGCCTCTGCCCTGCCCAACACTATGCAGTTCACCACAATCAGGGGGATGAACAGGCCGAGCGTCTCATAGAGAGAAGGCAGATAGGCCTGCATCAGCAGCTGCACTATGGTCACGAACGCAGAGATTATGACTATGTATGACGGGATGCGCACCTTGTCGGGGATGAAACGGGCCACAGCCGATATCACCATGTTGGAAAGCACGAGCACGCACATCGTGGCAACGCCCATGCCCATTCCGTTGATGGCCGAAGTGGTGGTTCCCAGTGTGGGGCACATACCCAGCACCAGAGCGAAAGTAGGGTTGTCCTTGACAAAACCTTTCGTAATAAGTTTCCATCTGCCGGCCATACCCTATTCCTCCCAGTTTTGATTGGAGGCTCCGGTCACGACGTCAGCCGCATCTTCGCCCTTGATTGTCAAATATACTTTATATGCCTGTGCCACACCAGACGTGAAGGCCCTTGAAGTGATGGTGGAAGCGGTGATGGCGTCAATGTCGCCCCCGTCCTTCTTCACCATAAACTTGGTGGCAGCAGGATTCATTCCGTCGAACTGAGCCCTGAAGCTGCCGGCGCCGGTATCGGAAATCTTGGCGCCCAGACCGGGGGTCTCGGAATGTGAAATCACAGAAGTGTTGTAGATGATGCCTGTTTCAGCATCGAAGCCAACCAGCATGTCGATGACACCGCCGAAACCTGTCGGCATAACCTCAACTGCATATCCAATTATCTTGTCCTGATATTTTGCTGGATAAACCTTGTACTCCTTGCCGTCAACTTCGACTGTCATGACCTCTTCGCTCGGAACATTGTCGAACTCGGGCGTCACAGCCTTGATGGCACTGTTGGTCTTGGCCAGATTTGCTGCGGCTATGGGCTCCGCGGTCACATGGTTGACCAGACCGAGCAGCGCGGAGCACACCAGACAGATGCACCCGAGCGCCAGTATCATGTTAGAAAAAGATGATTTTACTGCCATATCCTATTTCCTCCTTCCATATCCGTAACGGATCGGTTTGCAATATTTGTTCAAAAGCGGAACTGTGAGGTTCATGATGAGGATGGCGAATGAAACGCCCTCCGGATATGAACCGAAATAACGGATGAGCACCGTCAGAACGCCGATGCCGACTCCGAAAATTATCATGCCCTTGTCGGTCATGGGCGATGTGACATAGTCGGTCGCCATGAAAATCGAACCGAGCATCAGACCGCCGGTGAACAGGTTGAACAGCGGGCCCGTGTATTCTGCAGGGTTGCAGAGAGAGAAGATGCCGGTCATGACAGCAACCGTAACCCAGATGGTGACGGGGATGTGCGGCTTGATGACCTTGCGGCACAGCAGATAGACGAAGCCGAGCAGCAGCGCAATCACGGACGCCTCGCCGGCCGAACCACCTGCCCTTGCGAACAGCATCTGACCCGGAGTCAGACCGGGATTTGCCGCGAGGATTTCCTGAACTGTAGAACCGCCGCGCAGCCCTTCGTTTATCAGAGCGAGCGGAGTCGCGCCGCTGAAAGCGTCAACGCCTCCGAACCAGCTCTGCGGAGCGGCCCAGGTGGTCATTGCCACAGGGAATGAAATGAGCAGGAACACGCGGCCTACCAGAGCCGGGTTGAACACATTCTGCCCAAGGCCGCCGAAAGTCATCTTGGCGATGCCGATGGCCACTATCGAGCCGACAACAGCAATCCACCAGGGAGCTGCGGGCGGCAGGTTGAGGGCCAGCAGCACACCGGTGACGATGCAGCTGCAGTCCATGACAGTGACCGGACATTTCAGCAGGAACTTCTCGATGAGGTATTGCACGGCCATGCAAGTCGCTACGCAGCAGAGCAGCAGCAACAGCGCATTCCAGCCATAGAAATAAATCGAAACCAGCGTGGCGGGCGCCAGAGCGATGAGCACGTCGCGCATAAGACGGACGGTCGTGAATTCGCTGTGGACGTGCGGAGCCGGAGAAACTATCTTATTTGCCATATCTCTTGCCTCCTATTTTTTAGCGCGGCTGCGGATGAGTTTCATCACCTCGGCCTTGTTGACACGGATGACATCCAGCAGAGGAATGTGGGCGGGGCAGGTGTACATGCAGCAGCCACATTCGATGCAGTCAAAAATCTTGTTTTCTTCCAGAGCCTCCATCTGGCCGCCGGCCCTCGACAGCTTGTTCAGCAGCCAGGGCTCCAGACCCATCGGGCAGGCATCGGCGCATTTGCCGCAGCGGATGCAGTTGCTCTCGGGCTCCCTGCGGGTCTGCTCTTCGGTGAGCAGCAGCAGGCAGGACGAACCTTTCTGTGTAGTAGCTTCCATATTGGCAATGGCCTTGCCCATCATCGGGCCGCCGCTGATGAATTTGGCAGCATCTTCAGGGACTCCGCCGGCCGCCTCCAGCACATAAGAAAGCGGAGTTCCGAGGCGCACGAGGAAATTGCGGCGGTCGCTGAGGCACTGGCCGGTAACTGTCATGACGCGCTCGAAGAGCGGCTTGTTCTTCTGGATGGCCTCATACACCGCATAGGATGTCGCAACATTCTGAACCACGCATCCAGCCTCGATGGGCAGCGCGCCGGACGGCACCTGACGGTGCGTTACTGCATCGATGAGCTGCTTCTCTCCGCCTTGCGGATATTTCTTTTTGAGTGTGAGCACTTCTATGCCCGGATACCCGGCGCAAGCTTTCTGCATTGCAGCAATGGCTTCCGGCTTGTTCTCTTCGATGCAGATGAAGCATTTGCATCCGCCCAGCACTTTTGCCATGATTGCGGCGCCGATGACTATGCCCTCCGGCTTCTCGCGCATCAGGCGGTCGTCGGACGTGACGTAAGGCTCGCATTCGGCACCGTTGATAAGCAGGAATTCGGCTTTCTTGCCCTCGGGGGGATTCAGCTTGACATGGGCAGGGAATGTTGCGCCTCCCATGCCGACTATGCCGGCTTCCTTGATTTTGGCGAGTATCTCTTCGCGGGTGGCTGTAATATCCCTGACTATGGCCTCACTGCGGTCAATCGAAGGATCCCACTCGTCGCCCTCCACGTCGATGACGACGTGAGGCACCATGTTGCCGGCTATGTCAGCCCTCGGCTCTACGGCGGCAACAGTGCCGGATACAGACGAATGAACGAAACCTGAAATGAAACCTGCAGGCTCGCCGATTACCTGGCCTGCAAGCACCTTGTCGCCCTTGGCCACCTTGGGAACGGCCGGGGCGCCCAGATGCTGTGCCATGGAGATGGCAACCTTTGCAGGAGGAGCGAGAGGAGTTATGGCAGATTCTTTTGCCAGTTTGTTTTCGTGGGGATGGACTCCGCCTATCTTGAAAGTAATCATACCGTCACCTCCTTTGCTTTGACCTCCGCCTGCGGAGCTGCTGCGGGAGCGGCAGCCGGTGCAGCAGGCTTCTCAGGGAAGTTTATTTTATGGATTGCACCCGTGGGGCATTCACTGACGCACTTGGTGCAGAGCTTGCAGACATTGAAATCTATGTAGGCAAGGTTGTTCTCTACGGTTATGGCTTCGAACGGACATACCTTCTGGCACTTTGCGCAACCTATGCAGGCTGCCTTGCAGGCCTTGCGGGCCACTGCGCCTTTTTCCATGTTGCGGCAGAGAACCACAACGCGGCGGTTCTTCGGCCCGGAAGTGCGCAGCTCGATGAGCGTCCTCGGGCAGGCGGCGGCACAGGCGCCGCAACCGGTGCATTTCTCGTCATCCACCTCCGGCAGACCCGTATCGGGGTTCATGCTTATAGCTCCGAACTTGCAGGCAGCAACGCAGTCGCCGCAGCCGAGGCAGCCGAAGCGGCATCCCGTGTCGCCGCTGTAGAGAGCAGCCTTGACCTTGCATGAAGCGTAGCCGTCGTAGTCGTTGGTCTTCGGCCTGTTTTCACATGTGCCGTTGCATCGCACCACGGCCACCATCTTTTTCTGAGCCACAGCTTCCTGTCCAAGCACCTTGGCAACCTTCTGCATGACATCATTGCCGCCTACGGGACAGAAGAGGGAGCCTATTTCCGGAGCCGCCACCAGCCTCTGTGCAAAATCACGGCAACCCGCACTTCCGCAGCCGCCGCAATTCGCCCCGGGGAGGCAGGCCTCCACCAGGTCTATGCGCTCATCCTCTTCTACCTTGAACTTCTGGGCTACAAAATACAAAACGACTGCCACCACTATGCCGACTATGGTAAGGATGGCAACCGTAACCAGAATTGTAGAATCCATTGATTAGTTAATTACGTTCTATCGAAAAAGTAAATATCCTTTCGAGCCGGTCCCTGAAAAGGAACACGAAAAGATAGTAGACAGCAACCCCCGCAAGGGAAAGAAGGCCGACCATCAGTTCGCCGAGACCGACATTAGACAAAATTAACAATAAAATAATAAAAACCACCAAGGGAATTGCATAAGAAATGAACACCGCGGAAACACCCAGAGACTGGTTCAAAACCAGATTGACCTTGTCCCCAACTTTGAAGTCCTGCGCCAGCGAGGCGATGTCGTAAGGCACGTCAATAAGCCTGATTTCCTCGTCGCCCGCAACGCATACACCCTTGGCATGGCACTCCGCGCAAGCCGACTTGTGCAGGATTTCGACCGTGATGAAATTCTCGCCGATTTCGCGGATTACCCCCTCGTGCTCTATCTTGTCTATCTTCTTCATATTACTTGACCTTGCTTGACAGGGGATATTTGTTGTTGCTGATCCCGACCGTCCTGATTTCCATCTTCCCCACGGAAATGGGTACGGATATGTGGAGAGGGATGCGGTTGTCATCGTCGGTGAGCCAGATATAGATGGTATTCTTGGCGCCGTCACCCGTGGGCACCACAGCTTTGTTCTCCTTTGCAAGATCATCGGCCGATACGGTTTTCAGCTTCATTGCAAGGCATACGGCATTGAAGGTGCCGAGCCCGTCGACCTGGCGCGGCTCCCTGCGCACATAGCTGTATGTGGCCCTCGTGATATTCCGGTCCATCGCGACGAGGATGGAAGCCGGCTTCCCCGCCTCAAGCGACTTGAAATCCGAGTTCCTGATGCTGTACACCAGATTGATGATGTCGCGGATAATCTCATCGCTGGTGAATGAAGTGTCAGCCGGAGCCGCAAGGGTATTCTTCTCGACATGTGCGTACAGGGTTTTCTTGTCCGCGCTCCAGTGATATTCGTTGTATGCGACGAAATTGCCTTCGTGAACCTGCCTCATGAAATATACAGGGTTCAGTTTGTCATCGAACTTGGACTCATAGACATCCCTGACCTTGTAGAAAGAATCAAAGAATTTGCTGCTCTTGACGTTCAGCACTATGTGGTAACAGGGAGAACCCGCCTCGCTGACCTGCTGCAGTTTGAAGGACAGATCGGCTATGTCGGCGCTGAAGCCCCATTTGTAGTGGAGAGTGACGTCAATTGTTTCGCCCGCCTTGAAAGGCAGCGGTGAAGATTGTGCAAATAAATATGTGGAAAAGATTACGAGAGCTATCGACAACAGAACTTTCTTCATGCAGCACATTGTTTTATCAACCTTTTAGAGGTCTATATCAAAACCCGTACCGACGTCGTTCATCTTCGATTCATACTCCTCGTAGCGGACATTCGCATCTTCGAACCTTACCTCAGACGAAATGAAGCGCATTTCCACGTCGCCGGTCACTCCGTTGCGGTGCTTCGCGACTATAATCTGGGTCTGTCCGGGATATGCGTCAGCTTCGGCCGTACCGAAAAACTCGGGGCGGTGGATGAACATTACTATATCCGCGTCCTGCTCGATGGCGCCGGACTCACGAAGGTCGCTCAGCTGGGGACGCTTGCTGCCGCCTCTGGTTTCTACCGAACGGTTGAGCTGGGACAGGGCGAGGATGGGCACATTGAGGTCCTTGGCAATGGACTTGAGCGCACGCGATATGGCCGACACTTCCTGTTCCCTCATGCCCCTGAGCTCCACCGGACCGGTCATGAGCTGCAGATAGTCGATGATTATCATCTTCACGTTCTGGGTCTGGACAAGCCGGCGCGCCTTGGAACGGAATTCATAAATCGACAGGGAGGGAGTGTCGTCTATCCACAGCGGAGCCCTCGAGAGCTTGCCTATACGCTCGTTGAGAGTATCCCAGTCCTGCGGGTCGCGGAATTTCTTCGCACCCCATATCTTGTCGGAAGGGAGACCCGTCTCGCTTACCAGCAGTCGCTTGACAAGCTGGGTCTGCGACATTTCAAGCGAGAAGAAAGCCACAGGCACATTGTATTCGACAGCCATGTTGCGGGCCATGGTGAGCACGAACGCTGTTTTGCCGACAGAAGGCCTGGCCGCAAGTATAATCAAGTCCGAAGGCTGCCAGCCGTAGGTCATCTTGTCGATGTTGGCGTAGCCCGAAGGCACTCCGCTCAAGCCGTCCTGACGTTCCTGGCCTTTCTGGATGTCGTCGATAGCCTGGTTGATCACCATCTGAATCGGGCTCGTGTCCCTCTTCATGTTGCGCTCCGCAAGTAAGAAGACTTCCTGCTGGGCATATTGCAGCAGGTCGTCAACAGGCATCGAATCCTCAAAGGACTGCTTCTGTACGCGGTATGAAATGGCTATCAGCTCACGCTGAATGAATTTCTGGAGGAGAATCTTGGTGTGATAATCGGTATTTGCCGCCGCCCCTATCTTCATGCTGAGGGAGCTCAGATATGAAGCCCCGCCGACAGCTTCGAGTTCGCCAGATTTGGCAAGCTCGTCAGCCACGGTGAGGATGTCCACCTTGTCATTGCGCGAGGCAATGGCTACAATGGCCTGGAAAATCTTCTTGTTGCTCTCGTTGTAGAAGCACTCGGGGGTCAGAGATTCGAGGACGTCATTGATGCAGTCACGGTCGAGCATCATAGCCGCCAGCACAGCCTCTTCGATCTCAATCGCCTGAGGCGGCTTACGGCCCATATCTGCCGAAAGCTGCGGCAGATCGACTTTTATCTCCTTCCTTCTCTGAGGCATGACGGCATCTTATTCCTTGTTTTCCTTCGCCGTCTCGTCGAATTGTGAACTTACCAGAATACGGCCGCAGTACTCGCAGATGATAATCTTCTTGTTCTGGGCTATATCAAGCTGACGCTGGGGAGGAATCTGGTTGAAGCAGCCGCCGCAAGCGCCTCTCTTGACAGTCACGACTGCAAGGTGGTTCTTGGAATTGTTGCGTACCCTGTTGTAGGCCACATACATGCGCTCGTCAAGCTTCTTTGCGAGCTCTTCCTTGCGGGCTTCGAGCTGCTCCTCTTCCTTGGCGGTTTCGGTGATAATCTGCTCCAGCTCGGCCTTCTTGTTCTTCAGGTCGATCTCACGGCCGGCAAGCTGCTCCCTGGTTTCATTGAGGAGTTCGCTCTTCTCGGCAAGGAGAAGGTTTGTCTCGCGGATATGTTTTTCGCTGGCTTCCTGCTCGAGCTGCTGGTATTCTATCTGACGGGTGATGGACTCGTATTCGCGGTTGTTCATCACCTTCTTGCTCTGCTCTTCGTATTTCTCCACGAGAACTTTGCACTCTTCTATCTTGGCCTTGAGGTCGGCGATGTATTTCTCCGCGTCCTTGATTTCGGCCTGCGTGTTGCTTATCCTCGTATTGAGCCCTGCTATGTCATCCTCCAAATCCTGAACCTCGAGGGGCAGTTCGCCGCGCAGAAGGTGGATTTTGTCGATTGAAGTGTCAGCCTGCTGTATCTTGTAGAGGGTGCGGAGCTTTTCTTCCATTGACACGCCGTCGGATTCGGTCACGGATTTCACCGCCGAAACAAAGGTTTCGCTTTGGTCGATAGGGGTGACGATTGCCTTGTTAGCTTTTTTTGTAGCCATAGTCTGCTTAATAGTAATATACCGGATTGTTGTTATTCTGAGTTTTGCGGACTGCAAAGGTATGTATTTTTTCGCTAAGCAGTCCAAATAATTTTTCCACAATGGCTATTTCACTTTCGTAGTGGCCGACGTCGAGCAGCATGAAGTCCGGCTCTGTGAAAAAGCTGTGGTAACTGAGGTCTCCGCACAGGTAGGCATCGGCGCCTTTGGCCTGTGCATCTTCAATCAGGCTGCCTCCGGAGCCCCCGCAGACCGCGACACGGCTCACCTGCCTTCCCGAAGGGTCCGAGCACCTTATCACCGGCAGTCCGAATGCATTCTTGACCATGTCCGCGAACCGGTATCCGTCCATGCTCCCGGGCAGGACTCCGACCGCACCGAGGCCGTCCTCTCCAAGCGGCTCGATCTCCTCCAGCCCGAGCTTCTCTGCCATAAGCCGGCTCACTCCGTCAGGAGCCTTGTCGGCATTGGTGTGGGCGGCGTACACAACCATGTCGCGTTTGATGGCGCTAATTATGGCCGAGCCCATGAAGGTATCAGGATTGATTTTCTTCACTCCCTTGAAAATCAAAGGGTGATGCGTCACAATCATGTTACAGCCAGCGGCTGCAGCTTCTTCAATCAGTGCAGGAGTGCAGTCGAAGCCCACCATCACCCCGCTTACTTCCGTTTCCGGGCTGCCGATGCAAAAACCGGCGTTGTCCCAGCTCTCCTGTGTGCCGAGCGGAGCGAAATCTTCAATTATTTCAGCAACCTGACGCGCTTTCATGTCAGATATCGTTCTTAACTGTTTCGAGAAGGGAGCGAATCTCCTTCAGCTTCCCTATAACTTCGAAGCGGTTGTCAGCGCCCTCGGCATTGCTGGTCAGAAGCTTCCTCGCCCCCTCAAGGGTAAGGTTGCGCTCCTTCACCAGAAAGTGAATTTTCTTGAACATCTCCACATCCTCCGGGCTGAAGAGCCTGTTGCCCTTGTTGTTCCTGCGCGGATGGATGAAATCGGTGAAATTGTCCGACCAGAAACGCACCAGCGAAGTGCTTTCACCCAGCAGTTCAGCCACTTCTCCTATAGTATAACAAATCTTGCCCATGGATTTATACAGTGTAAATTTAGTCTGTTGATTGTCCGGTATATGATGATATGACCATCATGTCGCGGTAAACTGCGGGACTCAGGTCGGCGAAGAAATAATTCACCGGCTCCACGCTGCGGCCCTGACGCTGGACTTCGTAATGGAGGCCGGCGGAGAAGGTTCTTCCGCTGTTTCCTACTCTTGCTATCACGTCGCCCTGTTTGAGTCGCTGCCCCTTGCGGACATAAACCTCGCTGAGATGCCCGTAAACCGTCTGGATACCGTTGCCGTGGTCTATTGTAATGCTGTTGCCCAAGCCCTTCGATGACTTTTCTATACTCGCCACAGTGCCGTCGGCCGTGGTCATCACCTGAGTTCCCACCGCCGCAATTATGTCGATGCCTGTGTGCCTGCGCAGGGTCTTGTAGAAAGGATTGATTTTCATCCCCACAGACGCCCCGGTCTGGGCCAGCTTGAAATTTTCCACCGGCAGCACCGAAGGAAGGCTTGTCGGCTTGAAGTCATCCTCGCCGAGAGTCTGGAATATGGCCCGCAGCTGCCTGTTGACATTCGATATTCTCATATCAACCCTGTCTATTTCATTTTTTGAAAAGACTGCAAGCTGGTCGTCGGTCATTGAAGCCATAAGGCTTTGGCTCGCCACCGAGTCGGCACCTGTGAAAGCCTCCGTAGAGGGCGGGTCTATGCCGAATATTTCGTTATAAATCTCTACGTCCCGGAGCTCGAGATTCTTGATTACATCGTCGAGGAGGTCCACCCTGCGCGCCATGTCGTCATAGGCTTCTTCGAGGTACTGGTTCTCACGCGAGAGTTTCTTCTCGCTTTCCGTTCCGAATACCAGGGAAAACAGCAGGTACATCACTACGGCTGCGATGAGGCCGTATGCGCAGAATTTAAGAGTGGTAAGGATGACCCTGCCGACGGTCGGTTTTAGCTCGTCGAAAGTCTTGCTCTCTCTGTTGAAACGGTATTTCTTCATCCCCTACCCCCTGCTTCTGGACTTATCTATCAGGTCCTGATACTCTTCGGGAGTAATGTCATTCGAGAAAAAGTTCCAGGGGTTGACCGCATTCCCTCTGTAAATCACCTCATAGTGAAGGTGGGGACCGGTAGAACGTCCTGAACTGCCGAGTTCGCCGACCTTGTCGCCCCTGCTGAGTCTCTGGCCTACGATAACGCTCGCGTTGAGCAGGTGGCCGTAGCGGGTGGTATATCCGAATCCGTGGTCCACATCCACCAGGATGCCGTAACCGTAGTAGTTGTATTCGACACGAACAACCACACCGTCGCCGGTAACATAGATGTCAGTGCCGCGGGGGCCGGCTATGTCAATGCCGCTATGGAATTTCGCACCGCCGTTGAAAGGGTCTGCACGGTATCCGAATGCGGATGACTGATATACGTTCTTGGAAGGAGCCAGAGGATAGATGCTCGGCACACAGTTGGCCATGTCTCCTGCCCTTGCAGAAAGCGCATGCACGTCATCAAAAGAGAGCGACTGAACATAAGCTTTCTTGGTGAGCATGTCGAGATGGCTGCGGGTGGTTATCAGGTAGTCTGCATTCCAGAGATTCCGCAGGTCGGCATAACGGTCAACGCCTCCAAAACCGGCGTTACGCACCGACTGCGGGATTTCATCCATTCCGAACACAGA
>Ga0265299_10002105_pt1 | contig 21004 bp, 25 predicted proteins | sample AusTroGonzalo_MG_4_FD_193485 | JGI IMG/M metagenome (GOLD analysis project Ga0265299, IMG submission 193485) | Bovine rumen microbial communities from tropical cattle in Woodstock, Queensland, Australia - Gonzalo_02 | ecosystem: Host-associated > Mammals > Digestive system > Stomach > Rumen ... | reverse complement strand
GGCTTTACAACCATACCCGGTTGTGTTATAATATAGGTGTCGAAGATAGCGAAAGAGAATAATTTTAATTATGAGCATTTGTATTTGCTTATTGTCGGGCGCTATCTCGACAATAAACCCTGACAGTAAGCAGGTACATGTGCTCATTTTTGTTATGTAAAAATACAGGAGGAATTTAAAAATGGCAGAACAAAAGTATTGGTATGTTGTAAGACTAAATGTAAGAGAAGTAAATAATGATGATGCAAATGGAGTATTTCGTACTGAGTATTGCATTGTACAGGGGACAAGTTATGAAGATGTAGCAGCTCAATTACGCAGTATAAATAAACCGTTCAAAGAAAAAAATGAATACGGAGAAACACTGACATTAAAAAAATGTTTTAAGATACATGGCAGTGAATTTGAACGTAAATCAGATGCAATGGATTACCTCATAGATTTAAAACACAAAATAAATTTGAAGAAAGTTTAAAAAGAGGAAGTAAAAATTGGAGCATAGTTTCGATAAAACCCCGAAAACATCGATAGTACAAAATTGTCCAATCGATAAAACAAAAACTATGTGATGAATTAAATATAGACGTAGAAAAATTTTAGAGGAGGAAGTAAAAAGTGGATACAGGAAATCCAATAGTTAATCAAGTAGCTCAAATCAACATAAGTGGTAATGTTACACCTATGAATTGGTACAAGACAATTACAAGAGATTCAGGAAAACCGTATTTAGAAGCTATAGTAATACTTTCTGATATAGTGTATTGGTACAGACCAACCGAGATAAGAGATGAAACAACAGGGGCGGTAATTGGATACAAAAAAAAGTTCCAATCTGATTTACTCCAAAGGTCATATCAGCAATTATCAAATATGTTTGGAATAAGCAAAAGAGAAGCTACCAATGCAGTAGTCAAACTTGAACATTTAGGTGTTATAAAAAGAGTATTTAGAACCGTAACAGTAAATGATGTTACTAATAGCAACGTACTGTTCATAGAACTAATCCCTGAAAAATTAATTGAACTTACATTTGAAACAGAACCCGAAGAAAATCAGGAAACATCGGAAGATGAGATAGGTGTCACTTCTAAAAGTGATAGGGGTCACTTTCAAAAGGGAGAGGGGTCACTTTCAAAAGAGGGACGTAATACAAATACTACTACAGAGATTACTACAAATAATTATTCTAAAAAAGAAATTAGTAAAGAAAAAAAAGAAAATAAAAAGTCAAATAAGTTTATTCCACCAACAGTAGAAGAAGTAAAAGAGTATTGTAAGGAACATAATTACAACGTAAACCCTGAGATGTTTGTTGCGTATTATGAGGCTAACGGTTGGATTACAGGCAAAGTAAAAATGAAAAATTGGCAAGCATCAGTCAGATATTGGGCATCAAAAAATAAAGAGAATAAACAAGATGAACCTGAAACAAGCTATAACGTACAAGAGTATGAAGAGATGACACAAGAAGAGATATTCAAAACGTTGGGTGTAGACATATAGAGGAATTATTATGAACTTAGGTGGTATATTTGAGCAAGCAATAAATAATGCAGATAAACACATAACGACTGAGCCTTGCGATTATCTTGACGATGAAGGGCTATTGGTATGTGGACATTGTCATACAAGAAAACAACGTAAAATAGAGCTGTTCGGAAATACCAAAACAGTATCTTGTCTTTGTAAGTGCGGTACGGAAAAAAGAGAAGAGGAAAAAGAAGAGATAAAAAGACAAGAAAAAGAGCAGAGAATAAACAGATTAAGAAAAATGGGATTTCCGGAAACAGATATGTCACATTGTACGTTTGAATTTGACGATAATCAAAATCCAAAGGTAACAGCAATGGCTAAAAAGTATGTAGATAATTTCAAAGAGATAAAAGAAAACGGTTCGGGACTCATACTGTTTGGCAATGTCGGTAGCGGAAAAACATTCATATCGGCATGTATTGCAAATGAACTAATCAGTCGAGGATATCCATGTTTGGTAACTAATTTTTCAAGACTTACAAATACAATCATCGGAATGAATAAAGGCAGACAAGAGTATATAGACGGACTGAATAAATTTGACTTGTTGGTAATTGATGATTTGGGTGCCGAACGTGAAACGGAATACATGGGCGAAATAGTCCATAGCATTATCGACAGCAGATACAGATTAAATCTACCGCTCATAATAACCACAAATCTAACAATGCAAGACCTAACAAATCCAAAAGACATACGCAAACAAAGAATATACAGCAGACTACTTGAAATATGTGTACCGATACAGATACACGGAACAGATAAACGAAACCAAAAAAGGAAAGACAACTACGCTTTCATGAAAAAAACATTAAATGTCTAATCGGGACATGCTGTTACTCGCACAGAAACATATCAAATTCAAGAGTTTATTCTAAATAGGTGAAATTATACTCCTAAAATAAAAACTCAAATTTGACCCATTTAAATCGATTTAAAAGCATGGTGGTGATTGAATGCAGAAAGAAGCATACGAGCAAAGAAAAGTTATTGAATATTGTAAACTAAGAAACATTAAAGTTTTTGCCATACCTAATGGGGGTAAAAGGTCATTAAAGGAAGCGTACTTTTTAAAATTAGAAGGGTGTTCCGCAGGGGTGCCTGATTTATGCATACCAAAACCTAACGCAAAACATCATGGGTTATTTATCGAGATGAAGTACGGCAAGAATAAACCTACGGAAAATCAAAAAAGATGGATTGAATATCTTAACAGTGTCGGATATTTGGCTGTTGTCTGTTATGGTGCAAAAGAGGCTGCTGAAGTTGTAAATAAATATTTTTCTGATAAGGTGTGATAAAATATGACATGTAACGGCAAATGTTTTACGTGTAAATTTAAAGATTGTGTCGCAACATATCAAGAAATATCTAAACTTGAACGCATGGAAAAAGAAATGCAAAGAAAAAAAGAAAAAGAAAACCGGGAGGTGAAAACAAAAAATGATTTAGTTTCGGAACAATACCGAAGTATCGGAATAATAGGAGGGATTAATCTATGATTATATGGACTGTTTTATCTTGGATTATGTCAGGGATAGCGTTATTCGGAACAATACTTAATGCCGAACGGAACATTTATGGGTTTGTGTTTTGGTTGGTGTCTAATATCTACATGACAATACGATTTACATATATCGGAGAGCATGCTCAAGCACTTTTGTTTTTGATTTACACGATACTTGCCATTCGTGGCATGGTTGCATGGAAACAAAAAGAAAATCAAAAAGGATATAGGAGAATGAGCCCCGAAGAAGTAAAAAAAGTGCTAAAAGAAATTAAAAATAAAAGTTAATGATTATGCAAATAATAACCTCGAAATTTATTTTTGAGGTGATGTATATGTTATTTTCAGAAATTTTATTATGGGTTGTAGTAGCTCTGTTCATTATCGGTATGGTAATGACGTTAGAAGCTAAGCTTTCAAGTATAGTAGGATTATGTCTTGTATGTTTCACATCAATATTTTTTATTTATTACTTTTCATTCTTTCATCATTTGGCTATGTGTATACTGTTTGGAGGATTAATTTTAATTGCCGTTAGATATTTAATTGCATCATTTAAGTGAATTTAAAAGGGGGATTTTATATGGGAGATGTTAATGTTGGAAGATACAATAAATTAAGAACTCCGGAAGAAAGAAGTGCTATTGCAAGAAAAGCACAAATTGCAAGTGTTGAAGCAAGAAGACGAAAAAAACAAGAACTATTGATGAGAAAATCAATTGCGGATACTTTAAAAGATGTGTTGTATTCTGACGTAACAAACAGAGAATTGCTTATGTCTTTGGAACGAAACGGAATACAAGGCGAAAAAAATTATCTTGTGGCTATGATTTCGTCCGCAGTACTAAAGTCAGTTAAAAAAGGGTGTTTGACAGATGTTATGAAACTCATCGAAACACTCGAAGGAACAGCACCCGAAAAACTTGAAATTACCAATATGGACAAGACCGTAGCGGAATTACAAGAATATATTTCAAAAAAACGTAGTGACGATACAGATGACAATCAAGAATGAATATTTGGATTTAATGCTAGAAGAACCATACGTTCTCGGACGTATGCTTGGGTTTAAAGATTTAACAAAAGAATTACACAATAACTGGATTAAATCTATTGTTACGTCCAAGAAAGATGTTACGATTCTCGCTCATCGTGGCAGTTACAAGACAACGTGTTTGACAATAGGGCTTATGATTAATCTTATTCTTCAGCCTAATCTTGTAACTTTGTTTCTCAGAAAAACAGATATTGACGTCAAAGAAGTTATCACTCAGATACACAAGTTATGTGATACACCGGTTATAAAGCATATTGTAAAAACAATATACGGTTTGGATTTAATGTTTACCACATCAACTTATTTTTCTCTTGATACCAATCTAAGAACAACAAATACAGGTGCATTACAGCTTACAGGATTGGGTATTAAATCATCAATTACAGGTAAACACGCAGATATTGTTATTACAGATGATATTGTAAACGTAAAAGACAGAATAAGTACCGCAGAACGTGAAGCCACTAAGTTCGCATACATGGAACTTCAGAACATTCGTAATCGTGGCGGTGTGATTATAAACACAGGTACTCCGTGGCACAAAAATGATGCAATATCAATTATGCCTAATGTACATGTTTATGATTATCATCAGACAGGGCTTATCAGCGAAGAGAAAATAAAAGAAATTAAAAAGTCCATGACTCCTGCATTATTTGCGGCTAACTATGAACTAAGACATATTGCAAGTGATGATGTTATTTTCTTTGACCCGAAAACAGATGCTGATTTTAAGTTAGTACTTAACGGTATAGCTCATGTAGATGCCGCATACGGCGGTGAAGATTATACCGCATTTACAGTATGTAAAAAACATGATGATAAATATTATGTGTTCGGTAGAATGTGGCACAAACATGTTGATGATTGTATTGATGAAATAGTTATGTACATGAGAGAAACAAGAGCGGTTAAAATATATTGCGAGAATAACGGTGACAAAGGATACCTCGCAAAAGAGTTACAGAAAAAAGGTGTTCGAGCAGTAACGTACAGAGAAAGTCAAAACAAATTCTTAAAGATAACAAGTTATTTAAAAGGTGCTTGGGAGAATATTTATTTCGTAAGCGGTACTGACAAAGACTATATAAATCAAATACTTGATTATAACGAACATGCAGAACATGACGATTCGGTCGACAGTCTTGCCAGTATCATACGAAGATTATACAGACATAAAAACAGAGAACCTTTTGAATCTATTCTTGGATTAATATAGCGTGCGAAAAAAAGCACGCTTTTTGTGTTAAAATAATATTACTAATATACAAATAAGGAGTGTTTAGAAATGTTAACGTATCAAGATTTTGTAATAGCGAAACAATCGAAACAAAATTTATATGAGTTTTTAAAAAAAGCAATTAACGAGCATAAATCATCTAAAGAATACAGAATAGCTCAAGATGCAGAACAATATGACAGGCAACAAAACGTTACTATTATGAATTTTCAGAAGTATTTATATACCATGAAAGGACAAAAAATACCTGATATTATAAGTCCCAATCATAAACTATGCAGTAATTTCTTTAACAGGTTTACCACACAATTAGTTCAGTATCTTTTAGGTAACGGTGTTACTTTTCCTGAACAAGGAGTCAAAGAAAAGCTGGGTAACAAGTTCGATACAGAACTTCAACGTGCAGGCAAGTATGCACTTATAAGCGGAGTATCATTTGGGTTTTGGGATTATGACAGACTTAGAATATTTAAATTTAAAGAATTTGTACCGCTATATGACGAAGAAAACGGAAGTTTAAGAGTAGGAATTAGATTTTGGCAATTGTCATCAGACAAACCACTAAGAATGACGCTTTATGAAGAAGATGGATATACAGAATATAAAAAGCCAAATGACGGAGAAATTGAAGAATTACAACCTAAACGTCCGTATAAATTAATTGTTAAAACTACAATAGCAGACGGAACTGAAATTTATGAAGGTGGTAATTATCCAAGTTTCCCTATAGTACCTCTATATGCAAATGATTATCATCAGAGCGAACTTGTAGGACTTCGAGAAAATATCGATGCTTATGATTTAATAAAATCAGGGTTTGCAAACGATATGGACGGACACCTTTTATATTGGCTGATACAAAATGCAGGCGGTATGGACGATGTCGATATTGCACGAGTACTTGAACGCATTAAAACTATGGGCGCAGCAATATCTTCTGAAGATGGGACTATAGAACAACATCAAATAAATGTACCTTATGAATCCAGAATTGCATACTTAGACAGAATTGAACAAGATTTATATAAAGATTTCGGAGCGTTAAAAGTAGAGAACATATCTTCGGGAGCTACAACAGCAACGCAAATTAAATCTGCTTATGCACCGCAAGATATGAAAACAACCATGTTTGAATACATGTGTATTGAATTCGTACAATCAATATTAAGATTACAAGGTATTGATGCAACTCCTCAATTTAAACGAGATAAGATAGCTAACTATCAGGACGAAACGGTTATGTTATTACAAGCGGCAAAATATCTTAATGATGAAACTATTCTTAAACATCTGCCGTTCCTGAGTCCTGATGAAATAAACGATATTATGAAAGCAAAAGAAAAAGAAAAGGAAAAAGGATACGAAATGGCAGAAGCAATAAGAACAGGAAACGGTGCAGAAATACAAGAAATAGCAAATGAAGAAGATTCAGAAAACGAAGAAGAACAAGAAACTAATAATGAAGATGAACAAGAACAAAATAATATAGAAGAAAATACTGATAATGAGAATGTAGAAAATCAAGAAGAAGAAACAGATGAAAAAGATAATAAAGATTCAGAAAAAGAAAAAGAAAATAAAAAGAAATATAAAAAGAAAAAGAAATAAGGTGGTTAAATGAGTTTTGCTACTTTTAGAAAAAGCGGTGTTGAATTTACATTTCAAGATAACTCATCAGAATTAAAAAAAGATATGCAAAAAGCAATACAAAAAGGTCTTGAAGAATGCGGTAAATTAGCAAAAAAATATGCTCAGCAAGAATTAAAAAAACCAAAAACACATAAGAACGGAGAAGTCAGACCAAATATTATTACAGGTGATTTGGTAGACAGTATTGACTATGATGTATATAACAATGAACTATATGTCGGTACAGATATTTTTTACGGAATTTTCGTTGAATTCGGGACACGAAAAACATGGGCATATCCGTATTTAACTCCTGCAATGAAAAAACACAAAGAGCAATATAGGAATACTTTAAAAAGAAATATTCTTAAATATGCTACTCCATTTACGTCAACACCTATTGAATAGATTTTAATATAAATAGTTTTTAAAATGCTTGAAAAATAAAAAAAATAATTTGTGATATAATATAAATATAATCTAACCACGAAGAACTGTGGACGAAGAAAAGGAGATTATACACATGGGTTTAAACAGAGAAAAGTTGTCAGAATTAGGTATCAATGAGGAAGCTGCTCAGGAGATACTTAAAATTCACTGGAGTGTTGTCGACGGCATGAAAGGTAGAATTGAGGAATTGAGAAATTCCGCTGACAGAGTACCAGCTTTAACGAAAGAGCTGGAGAAGTTAAAATCCGAAAATGAAAGTTCAAGTGCGTACAAAAGTAAATACGAACTTGAGAAAAAGGCTTTTGAAGATTTCAAGAAGAATATTGAAATCGAAAAAGCAAACAGTACCAAAGACAAATTATACAGAAAGTTATTATCGGAAAATCACGTCAAGTCAAACAAAATTGATTTGATAATGCGAACAGTTAACTTGGACAAGTTAGAGCTTGACGGCGAGGACAAGCTTAAAGGTAGCGCAGATTTAAACAAGTCAATTATGAAAGACTGGGAAGATTTTATTGAATCAACTGAAGTCAAAGGTACTAACACAGCAAACCCTCCGTATCAATCAGACCAAAATATAGATTTGTCAAAACTTAGTATGGAGGACTATATCAAAACAAGACAAAATATGTAACGAAAGGTAGAGAAAAAATATGGGAAACACATTTTTAACACCGGATATTATTGCTAAGGAATCATTAATGGTACTTAGAAATAATGCAGTTATGGCAAACCTAGTTCATAGAGATTATTCAAGCGAATTTGTTGCAGGAGTAGGCGATGAAATAAGTATTCGTAAACCTGCTACATTTACTGCAGATGAATTTTCAGGCAGTATTTCGGTTCAAGATGCAACAGAAAGCAGCACAAGCGTAAAAATGGATAAACATTTGGACGTATCTTTTGCTGTAACATCAAAACAAATGACAATGGATATTAAAGACTTTTCACAACAACTGCTTGTTCCTGCAATGCAAGCGTTTAATGATAAAGTTGACAAATACTTGATTGGTTTACAAGCACAAGTGGCTAACAGAGTATCACACAGTGCAAATGCCATTGCACCTGCAGATATTATAGCTGCAAGAAAAATGCTTACTGAAAATGCAGCTCCTTTGACTGAACGCAGACTTGTACTTGGCGCAGATGCAGAAGCTGATTTGCTTTCGAGTGAATTGTTTATTAGTGCTGAAAAAGTAGGCGATAACGGAACTGCATTAAGAGAGGCATCTATTGGTCGTAAATTTGGTTTTGATACTTATGTTGACCAGAACGTAACTAAAGTAAATGGTGGTTCTATTACATTTACAGGTACTCTTGCAGTAGATGGAGCAGTAAGTGCAAGCACTTCTGTAACTATAGATGCAACTACGCTTACAGGTACAATGAAAGCCGGAGATGTACTTTTGATTAACGGCGAAGCTTATATTGTACAAGCTAACGCAACAGCATCTTCAAATGAGATTTCAATAACGGTTGACAGAGCGTTGACATGCGATGACAATACTGCAGTAACGTATTTTGGAGCATACACTCCTTCACTTGCATTCCATAAAAATGCTTTGGCATTGGTAACAAGACCTTTGGCACTTCCTAACGGTGCAAAAGATGCTGCTATTGTAAACTACGATGGATTCGGACTCAGAGTTGTATACGGATATGATATGTCATCTAAAACAGATGTTGTTTCGATTGATATGCTTTGTGGTGTTAAACTGCTTGACCAGAGATTAATTGCAGTAATAAGCGATATGAGATAATATCATGGAAAAAATATTAATGATAAAAGATAATATGGCACATTACGTTCCATATGAGTCAGTAACTGATTTTATAAATTGCGGTTGGGTAAAAGCAGATTTAACAGAAAAAGAATGTAAAAAAAATACCACAAAGGAAACTGCCAAAACAACGAACAAAAGAACTAAAAAAAGCAATTAAGGAGGGCTTGTAAATGACCCTCGATGATTATTGTGCGGACTTAAAAAACTATTTCATATCAGACTTTGATACAGATATACATTTAGGCGAATACAGAATTTCAGGAAATAATATTGAAAACGTTGATTTCTTGGCTCAAAATCAATATTTCAGAATTGTCGGAAGTATATTCAATGACGGAGTTTACAAACTTGACAACAATTTGACACTGGTTGACGAAACGTTTAAAGGTGCAGTTTGGGCTATGTCAGTACCTCCGGGTTTTCTGGAAGCTGTCAAAGAAGCTGAAGATTATTTGAAAACCAATCCGTTTGGAATGGAATATCAATCTGAAACTTTTGGTGGATATAGTTATACAAGAAGTTCAAACCAAAAATCTTTATCTAACGGATTCTGGTATTTGCCAAATACGATATCAACTAAATTGAACAGATACAGAAGATTAAGGGTGATTTGATATGTTATGGGAGACATTTTTAGTTCCATGTGTAACTCAAACTTTAAATCGTGTATCTGACGGGCAAGGCGGTTTTACTACAACATTAACTGACGGTACTGAATTTAATGCAGCTATTGTAAAAGATACTACTATTGAAGAAAAAGTAGCTGAAAAAGATATATCGGTAGCTAATTATCTTATTACAACAAAAGAAGATATTGTTTTAAACTTTCATGATATTATAAAGAGAAAAAGCGATAACAAAATGTTTCGTGTAACTTCAGATTATCTTGACAGTAAACCGCCCGGTGTAGCTACATTTAAATTTAATCAAGTATCTGCGGAGGAATGGAAACCATGACACAGACAGCTACAGCTTTGTATAATTTCGCAAGTAGTTTCGGGTGGGACGCATATCCTGAAAATGCAGTTCCAAACAACGCAGAACTACCGTATATAACATATACAATTCAAGAGTATAAATTTGATGAACAAGGTATGTTAAAGATAAGATTATGGCAAGTAAATGAAAGCTATACAGAAATAAATCAAAAAGTCGATATGATAGAACAAGATATAAGAAACGGTAAAAAGCTATTTACCGACAGTGGAATAATTTATTTATATAAAGGTTCGCCATGGTGTCAATATCAGCCTGCGGACGAACCTAATTTAAAAATAGCATATTTAAACTTTACAGCACATTATGCAACAAACTAATAAGGAGGAATATAATTATGGGAGCATACGAAAGAATACCTGCGGATACATTTAGAACTATGCAAATGAATGCAGGAATTTTATGTAAAACATTCAATCCGGAAACAGGAGAATTCGATGAAATTATAGGCGCAACAAATGGCGGTGTAACTATTGAAGCTACACCTGAATTTAAAGACCATGGAGAAAACATTGATAATTGCCCTACAAATATGCTTGAACTGAAAACTTTGGAAAAATGGGAATGCAAAGTAACGGGAACATATGTTAATGCATCGCCACAAATGATAAAGACTTTACTTGGTTCGGCATCTCTTGTTGATAATCATATAACACTGAGAAACAGTTTATCGGAAGATGATTTCCAAGATTTATGGTTTGTAGGAGATTATGGTAAATCAGGATATTTTGCAGTTAAATTATCTAAAGCGTTAAATACAAAAGGTTTTTCTTTGAAATCAGAAGATGATGATATAGGCAAATTCGAATTCGAATATACAGGACACTATTCAATATCTAATCAAGATACCGTACCTATGGACATATATATTAAAGCAACTGTTGAAAGACATCAAGTTGACTATACATTAAACAACGTAAAATCATATTCAAGCCCGCAAGAAGTAGTTAACGGCGGTACTTTACTTGCTACATTTGAGCCAAGAACAGGATATGATTTGCCTGATACGATTACAGTTAAAGTCGGTGGTGTTACTAAAACGGCAGGTACTGATTATGTATGGACTAAAGCGACAGGTACTCTTGAAATTAAACCTGAAGTAACAACAGATAATATCTCAGTTACAATTACAGGTGTTGTACAGTCATATACTGTCGGATATACACTTTCTAACGTTTCTGCTGCAACAGGTGCAACCAATCCGTCATCAATTAATTACGGTTCACAACTTAGTGCAAGTTTTGAAGCAGATACAGGATATGATTTACCTGATACAATTACAGTAACTGTTAAAGGTATTGAACTAAATGCTAACAGGTATTCATGGAATTCAACCACAGGAGGATTAGTAATACCTGCAGATGAAGTAAAAGGCAACATAGCCATTACAATTACAGGTATTGAAGAATAGTAAAAAATAAATAAATGGTAATATAAAATACAGTAAAGCCGAGGAGTAAAGAATTAATAAAAGACTTATCTTCTCGGCTTTTAATAAAAGGAGATTATTAAATATGAAATTATCGCAAATAAAAGGTAAAAAAGCTATGGAAATAATGTCAAATATAATGGAACCTATCGGTAATATTATGGCTGACGAAGAAATGTATAAGATGTTTCATACAGATGATAAAAAAAACAAAAAAGTCAAAAAAGACAGAGCATCTATATTTAAAACATTTTCTGCTATGATGAAAAGTCATGGAAATGATTTATATGCAGTTTTGGCAGGTGTTGAAGAAAAAGACGTAGATAAATATATTGAAGAAACATCAGCACTTAAATTATTTAATGATTTTTTTGATTTTATGTCTGACGAGGCATCAAATGAGCTTTTTATCAATGCGGAACCCGAAAAGGAAGAGAAATAATACTGGTTTCGCTTTATGAAGTTAAGTTTATTAATCTAAAATCATTTTTAAAATATACAGAGTGTAAGATACTCAATTATGTAGAAGAACATCTTTACAGGTCTTATGTTTGTGATGGTATTAAACTACTTACTGAAAACATAGCAAAAGAAAACGGTGGTTTATATATCACAGAACGATATGCAGATATATTAAAAGAACTTACAGAACCAAAGCAAGATAAAGAAAATAAAAAAGAAAAAGAAAAAGAAAAAAATGAAAAGATTGCAGACAATATAATAGCTAATACTATTGCAAAATGCGGATTAAAATTAAAAAAGACGTAAGGCGGTGAATATATGAATTTATTTGAAATGTATGCTAAGTTAGGATTAAATGCAAGTAGCTTTGAAAGAGGAATACAAACTGCAAAAGCTAAAATGACAAGTTTATCTAATAATATAGGTAGCGGAATAAGTAAAGGTATAAGTACTACTGCTGCAAGAAACATAAGTAGTGGTATTGCCAATGGTATTAAACTCGCTGAAAGAAACATACCTACTGTTGCTAAAAGTATAGGTAGTGTTATTGGTAACGGAATTAAAACTAACGTATCTCCAAATATAGTTAGTGGAATAAATAATGGATTAAATATTGCATCAAGAAATATTTCAACTGTTGCAAGAAACATAAGCAGCGGAATAGGTAATGGTATTAAGACAAGTGTTTCTACTAATATGACTAATGGATTTAAACTTGGGACAAGAAATCTTACAAGTGTATTAAAAAGTATAGACAGTGGTATTTCAAAAGGAATAAAAACAAGTGTTTCAACAAGTATAGATAGCGGTATTGCCAATGGTATTAATCTTGCAAATAAACGGTTACCAAGTTTTGAAAAAAGCTTTTCAGTTACTATGAAAATGATAGCAGATAAAATACCTACTCTTGCTAAAAACATTGCAAATGGATTTGGTAAAGGTTTACAATCAGGCAGACAACTGATTAGTAATATTGCAGATGGAATGATATCAGTAGGTGATTCTTTTACAAAAGCAGGTTCTGCAGTACAGTCATTCGGACGAGGATTAACGTCAATAGGTAAATACGCTTCTGTTGTAACTGCTGCTGTAGGCGGATTATTTGCAAAAACATTTGAAAAAGCAAAATCGTATGTACAAATATACGAATCTGCTATGGTTATATTTAAGAATTCAAATCAAATAGGGGCAGATTCTGCAAAACCATTATTTAATAGTTTAATGACAGTAGCAAAGAACTCATCATATGCTCGTGAACATATTATTGATGCAGGTAAAACTTTAGTTGCATTTGGTTTTGATGCAAATAAAACTACAAAATATGTACAGACAGCAACGAATGCAATAGCTAAGCTAGGTGGTACAGGAACAGATATTGAACATCTAACAGAACTGTTTGGTAAAATGGCAAACAGAGGTAAACTACATGGACGAGAATTAGACGAAATGGCAAACAGAGGAATTCGTGCATGGGATATTTTAGCTACACATTTTAAAACAGATATAAATGATTTAAGAAACAAAGCTAAATCAGGTGCGTTAAGTGCAAAAGAATCACTTGATATTATAATTGATGCATTAAATGAAACAGATAAAAGCAGCGAAATGTTCCAATATTCTGTCGAAGGTATGGCAAAAGCACTTAAGAGCGGGACATTAAGAGGTGCATTAGATAGTTTAAATACAAGTTTCAGAGATTTCTCTACAAACTTATTAGGCATGAACCCTCAATCAAAACAATTTGAAAGTAACATAAGCTCATTAAATGGCGCTTTGGCAAGTTTCGGAAATTTCATGGAATCTATCGGCAAAAGATTTAGTTTTGTAGGAGATTGGATAAAAAATTCTCTTGATAAAGCCAAAACTGCTTTAGATGATTTATCTAATGCTATTTACTCACCAAAAGATAAAATGATGGAATTCATGAATAGCATGAGTGAATTTGGTGTTAAAATACCGGGATTAAGCGAAAAAATAGAACAATCACAAGCACCATTTAAAAACATTGCAAAAGCAATTTTAGGAGTAGCTGCAGCAGGTCCTGGTTTAACAATAGCAGGGAAATCAGTAGAAATTTTCGGTAAATCTTTTGGCGGTATTGGAAAAATAATGAGCGGCACAGGTAAAGTATTTAAATCTTTTGGTGGATTTAAGGAATTTATAAAAGATTCTGATAAAGCAATAAAAAATGCAAAAGGATTTGAAAAAACAGTTCTAAAAACATTTAAAGGTTTTGGTGGATTAGGAAAAGATTTCGGTAATTTAGGTAAATCAGCATTTAATGCCACAAAATCAATAGGTAGTGTTATTGGTGGTGGACTTAGTAAAGCACTTGATGTCACAGGATTAGGTAAAAAAATGCAAAGCGGATTATTAGGTAATCTTGCTGCAGTTAACAAGAAAGTATCACCTATTATAGATGGGATTAAAGGTAAATTTTTTGAACTTGGTAACAAAATACCTGACCCAATAAGAGCAGGAGCTGTTAAAATTGGTTCTGCGTTAGGTAATATAGGTGGACAAGTTTTACCTAAGTTAAGTAATTTCGGTGGTCAGCTAATACAGTTTGGAGCTAATTTAGTTCCTAAACTTTTAGGTGCATTTAATTTTGCTGCTATCGGCGGTGCAGTTATTGCCGGTATGGGATTATTGCAAAGTAACTTCGGCGAAAAAATAGATGAATTTGCAAATATGGCAATTGAAAAAGGTCCCGAGTTAATAACTAATTTTGTGAACGGTATAACCACCAAACTCCCCGAACTTATGGAAAAAGGGCAACAGTTACTCGAAACACTTTTGAATGTAATAACAACCAATATGCCAATGATTCTGCAGGGTGCTGCTCAAATCATAATGACTTTGGCTCAGGGTTTTTCTAATAATTTACCCATGATTTTGGATTCGGCTCTTTCAATTTTATTAATGTTGGTCGATACAATAACGGATAACCTACCTATGATTATAAAAATAGGTATGGACGTGCTTTCAAATTTAATTAAAGGTCTTGCTAAAAAATTACCTGAAATTATCCGAGCCGGAATTGACCTAATTTTCACTTTGTGTGATGCGCTTTTAGACAACCTCGATGAGATTATCGATGCAGGAATTGAGCTATGTATAGCGCTTGCGGACGGTCTTATTGATGCGCTACCAAAACTTATAGACAAAATACCTACAATAATCGAAAAACTTGTTGATAAGATTGTTGATAATTTACCAAAAATTATAGAAGCAGGTATAACCATAATCATAAAACTTGCGGAAGGTATTGTTAAGGAAGTCCCTCATTTAATAGAAAAATTGCCGGGAATTATTGAAAAAATAGTAAATGGTCTTGGTGATTTAACAGGTAAACTTTTAGATGTAGGTAAAAATGCTATTGAAGGGTTATGGAATGGTATTTCAAGTATGGCAAATTGGATAGGCGAGAAGATAAGTGGGTTCTGTGGTGATGTTTTAGGTGGTATCAAAAGCTTTTTCGGTATACAATCACCATCAACTGTATTCAGAGATATGATAGGTAAAAACTTGGCGCTTGGTATTGGAGAAGGATTTGAAGATACAATAGGCGGAGTAGAGAAATCAATGGTTAACAGCCTTAATGTAGACAAAGTACAAAAGAAATTATATGGTAAGATAAACAAATTAACGTCAGGCAACCTAAACTACGGCAATGTTTCTTTCGGAGCAAGTATCCGTGGGATAGAAGGTCTGAATATGATGAACTCACTGAATTCTGCTATTGGTAGCGGCAGAAATTCTAGCATCAATGTATATATCGGCGGTAAAAAGATTGCTTCCGAAGTATACGACCCATTAATGGATTTGATGCGTAATAAGGAGGTGAGGATAGGTGTTTAACTTTACTATTTCAGACGGCGAAGATAACATTGAATTAACGAGCCGAATTGAGTACCCTTTAGGCGGCGAAGAAGTAAATAAAAAATCAGAAATGGCAAGCGGCAGGATAGTAAAAGACGTTGTAGGATACAGAGATGTATTGGAAATACCTGTTGGATATTTAGGTATTGATACAATGGCACTTTTAAGAGATATGGTACGCAGAAACGATGGTTTTTTAAATATAACCTATCCTACACCAAGCGGTGCTGTAACAGGTGATTTTGTAGTTGATGACCCACAAGGTAAAGTAATAAAATATGACGATTTTGGGCGTGCTGTGTGGTTAGACGTAACATTAAGAGCTACTTCAACTGAGGTGGTTTATGTATGATACCTGTATCAGAAACATACAATCCATATAAACAAGCAAGGCATGTAGGTATTGAAATAATGCTCGATGCTACCGAAAGAAAAGCATTATCAGGTTGTACATTTACTACTAACAGTCAAGAAAGCATAAGCAACCTCACACAATTAAAACAATCAGAGTATGAAGATATAAAATATGCTACTTGTGAAGATGACTTTACAATGCTTGACGGGTCATATAATTATCTGCCTGATACTTTAACAAACGAGCATATAGGTTGGTGGAGTCAAGAGATAAGTGACGAGAACGGCGATTTTGATACTTACCCGACATTAACGGCACAGTTAAATAATACCTATGACGTTGTAGGGTTTTCGTTATATTCTTCAAAAGAAAACGGAATAGCCGAATGTAATATATCTGCATATAACGATAACACGCTTATATATAATGAAACATTTACGTCCGGTAATGAGGTTTTAATTGCAGACATTCCAACCTCGAGTTTTAACAAAGTGGTTGTCGAGGTTACCAAGAGTTTACAGCCATACAGACGAGTGAAATTATTATCGTTTTTGTTTGGTATCCAAAAGACATGGGATAAAAATGACATAATAAGCGCAAGAATATCAGAAGGAGCAAGTATTAACAGTGAAACTTTACCTATAAACGAACTAGTTTTTGAAATGTATGACCCTGAGCATTATTTTAGCAATCAACACGCCGAAAGAATGTATGTATATAAAAAAGCATCGAGAACCGCTAAAGTAAGTACAGTTAACAGCGGATCAATAACTAATATAAATCAAATAAAAGATTTAAAAACTGATTTATATAAATACGCAACTTGCGAAGATGATTATGTCATGCTTGACGGAACGTATGAATATTTACCTGACGGAACTATTCCTGACAACGTGCAGATAGGATTTATAAGCAGTGAGTTGTCAATGGTTGACAATAGTTTCGAAAACAAGCCGAAGATAACGTATACATGGCGAGGAAGTGTAAGTTTTGCAGGTTTAAGACTATATTTTGGTGCAGATAATTACGCTACAAACATAAAAGTATCGGCATATTATAACGGTGGTCTTGTTTCGTCAAAAGATTTTACAAACAACGAAGATGTAGCGGAACTTAGATTTTCTATTTCGAAATGCGATAAGCTGGAATTTGAATTTAGTACTGCTAACAAGCCAAACAGATATTTGAAAATATCAGATATACAAATACTAAGATATACCGAAAGCTGGGTTGAATATCTAACGAAAAATCAAAATATATCTGCAAGTTTAATAATCGAAGGCGAAAAAATAAATGTAGGGTCTAAGTATCAGTTCTATCAACTTGAGCAAAGCGGTGAAGGATTAACCGCAACAATAACAGCAAAAGACTATGTTGAGAGATTAGACAGACAGAATTATACTCAAGGTAGAAATGGTACAACAACACTTAATACAATGCTAGAAAGTGTTCTTAATAATACAGGTATAACTATAAATTACGGAAACAGTTTATTATCAAGTACCACAGTAAGCAGAGCAACACCTAAAGATACATCTAAAAGAGCAGCTATACATTATTTAACACAAGCCGCTAAATCTACTTGTTTTCTTGACAGAAACAGAGTACTTCAAGTAAAACCATTTGATTCAGGTACCACGTTCGTAGATGCATTTAATATGGATAATATATATCGGTCTGATATTTTCCGGATGAGCGATTATGTAAACATGATACGTCTTACAGTAACAAACAGTTATGTAGACCCTGAAGATACTCATACTTATAACGGTGGTAGCGGATTATATTACAGAGAAATAGAAAACAGTTGTGTATATACAGGTAACGGACAATCAGTAGCAGATTGGCTTTTACAACAAGCAAAAAGAAGAACATATTTTGAAATGGAAACAAGAGGTAATCCTGCGCTTGAACTTGGCGATACAGTTCAAGTAGAACTTGAGGACGGAACTGTATATTTAGCGGTAATATTTGAGCAGACATTTGAATATGACGGTGGATTAAAGGCTACAGTAAAAGCAGTTGCGGAAACTGCATCAAACTAAAAAGGGGTGATGTTATTGAGTATTATAGATAATTTAATAATCGACAGAACAGATGAAGATTTAGTATATGGAAACCCAAAAGGTAAATACGATTATATAGATTATAACCGAGTCGGAGAAGCGACAAATTATGTATCGAATGAAATAGGAGGTTTAAATATAACCGCTAAAACCGATTGGGTGCGTGGAGATATCCCGAGAAATAGTCAAATGACAAAATATCGTACTGATATTAAAAAAATAGTTGACAGATTGGTATTAGAAAATGAACTACCTACTAATAATCATGATATAGCAACAATAGAGGGAGCAAACCAACTTGAGCAAGCATTATTGGATGCTCACGAATTAGTACAAACTTTAATGAGGTGGACAAACGTTGACAGTTTAAATGAAACTTGGGATGAACTCGATGCAAAAGGGTTACTGTGGAATGAACGATTTATAATTCAAAGTTAAATATATGGAAGGTGAAAAATAATGGCGATACAAGAATTTGAAGCCAACGAAATTGTTTCAAGAGCAGGTGTTAATAGCAGAATATCAGATATTAATGATATGTTCCCATTATCTATTAGTGATGGTGGTACGGGGCAAACTACACTTTCAAGCGGTCATATTTTATTCGGAAATGGTTCTTCCGGTATCACAAGTTCCGCTAAGTTACCTATATCAAAAGGTGGTACTAACGGAACAACAGCAAAAGAGGCACGGACTAATTTAGATGTACTAACAACATATGTACTGTATACAAGCACTACCGGCACTAATGGAACTATTGATTTTTCTTCAAAATTAAATAGCATAGGCAAAGAACTAAAAGATTTTAAATATTTAGAGTTTTATTATTCTAACAAAGCAAATGATAGTTCCAGTGTTATGCACGATGATGGGATGTGCTGCACAAAAGTATATAGGTGGACGGCTTCAGGTAATCTATTTAATAACACGATAAATTTGGGAATACACGGAGCAACCAAAATAGACAACGTGACATATTTTACAGTCGCCAACACAAGATATTCTATCGGGCTTACATCTGCAAATAAAAGCAAAGCCGTAAGAAACACCTCAAAATCTTATACGTTTAATGCGAGAAGTAATGGTGAGTGGTTTATATCGAGCGGTGCAGATATTTATGTATTCAGAGTAGTAGGTTATACATTTTAAAATATTAATTTAGGAGGAATCGTAAATGAAAGAAATAGAAGTTTATCATCATAATTTTAATTCTGCAGGAACACATACTTTTGAATTACAAGCAAATCCAAAATACGAAATACTTATTAAGAATTTGACTGAAGGTAATATATCAGTATCTTTTGGAAAAACAATTAACGACTCATCTTATGTTTATATGATAAAAAAGACAGCTGAAACATTACCATATAAAGCAAAAGGAAATAACAATCCTGTATTTGTTACAGTTAGTGCAGAAAACACAGGATTAGTAGAATTAAGAATTTTAGATGATGATTAGAGGTGATTAATATGTCAAAAAAACACAGACACCCTGTTTTCCAAGTATTAGAAATTGGAGATGGTGGTGCTGACGTATCTGGTGTTACTGCCACAGCAGGAGATGTAGACGAGGGTAAAATATTCGTAGACAGTACAGGTACAGAAGTAGAGGGTACAAGCACATACAAAGCTGATTATACAGCATTAAACACATTAGTAGGCGAAACAACTGCTACCGCTGGCGATGTAGATTATGGCAAAGTATTTGTTGATAGTACAGGAACAGAGGTAACAGGTTCAAGCACATATAAGAGTGATTATACGAGTTTGAGTTCACTTGTTGGAGAAACGACCGCCACAGCTGGTGATGTTGACAGTGGGAAACTGTTTGTCGGCGCTGACGGTACACAAAAAACGGGGTCAAGCACTTATAAATCTGATTATACTTCGTTAAGCGGTATAGTGGGTGAAACAACTGCTACTGCTGAAGATGTAGATAGTGGAAAGAAATTTGTTAAATCAGACGGGACGCAGGGTACGGGGAGTAGCACATATAAGTCAGATTATACCACTCTGAATACACTCGTTGGACAAACAACGGCGGTTGACTCTGACGTTGCGGACGGTAAAGTTTATGTAAAGTCGGACGGCACTCAAAGTACGGGGACGGCGGTTAATGTTGATGTATCGGGAGTAACCGCTACTGCTGGAGACGTAGATTATGGCAAAGTATTTGTTGACTCTACGGGGGCAGAAGTAACTGGCTCAAGCACGTATAAAAGTGATTATACGTCTTTAAACACGCTTGTATCGGGTACAACTGCAACTGCCGCAGACGTGGACAGCGGCAAACTGTTTGTTAAATCTGACGGGACGCAGGGTACTGGCTCATCAACATACAAGTCCGATTATACTACTCTTAACACGTTGGTAGGTCAGACTACTGCGACAGACTCTGACGTGGCGAGCGGTAAGGTATATGTAAAATCAGACGGAACGCAAAGCACTGGTACTGCGAGCGGTGGCGGTGGAGATGATACAGAATTTATTAAAATGATAGAACGCCCGTCTAATGCTACTATTACAGTACCTAATGGTGTTACAACGATAGGTGCTCACGCATTTTACAATTATACCAGTTTAGTAGGTATAAATTTACCTAGTACACTAA